>ERZ808242.11-NODE-11-length-164591-cov-7.319620_pt1 | contig 164591 bp, 154 predicted proteins | sample MGYA00521244_ERZ808242 | MGnify/ENA primary metagenome ERZ808242 (study PRJEB31516, sample SAMN03275573) | gut metagenome | biome: mammalia-associated habitat; material: feces | host: Papio cynocephalus | place: Kenya | collected 2012-07-27 ... | reverse complement strand
CTGTTCCGCAATAATGCTTGTGGGATCAATCAGCAGAAAAAAAGCACAATTGTTTTCTACTTCAACTGCATGCCTGACTTTTGAGTCAAGCAGAATAATATTCCCCTGTATATTTTCTTTACCCACTGTAATTCTGCATTCTTTTTTCCCTGCAAACAAATGCAGAAACGGATGTATATGAATGTCCGTCTTATGGTATGACGGTATAATGACAATATATGAACTTTGAAAAATAAGATTACTCATTTTTTTCGTTCTCATCCTCCCTGCCTATCATCTGTTCAGACAAATACCTGACTGCGTATTCTAACTCAACATCTCTTTCAAACACGATTTTACCTTTTTCCATGGCTTCTCTATCAAAATTATCAATAGAAAAAATGGTCTTTGCATTTTCACTTGTTATCGGAATCACGACATCGAGCGGGATTTTGTTTTCACGGGTATGATCCGTGTCAATGAAAGGCTCCCCATCCTCGGAAAGGCTCAAAAACACCGGATAGGCCACACAGATATTATCTGTAAGATAAATATATCCTCCATTATTCTGATTGACACCACTGCTCGCAGTAATTCCCATCAAGGTCACATTCGGACAGTCTCCGAGGAATTTTGCCATTCCGTCGCCTGCACTCATACAATTGGAATTGACCAGCACGACAACCGGAATATCAGCATATCTTCCATCCGGAAATATATATTGGCTCTCCTCAACATGATATCCCTGTGCATCCTCATATCCAAATGAAACCATATGAGACTTTTTATCAGTGAAAAGTGAAGCAAGGGCACCTGCTACGGAATCATAACCGCCTCCGTTATTGCGAATATCTATTATTAGATATTGCATGCCCTTGTTCTCCAGATTCTCAATTAAATCTGCATAGTATTCTGTAAGTTCAGGATAACAGCCCTTTTTAATTGCAGAAATATTATCTCCCAACGCATCATAGCTTTCACTTGTTATTTGAAGATACCCGCATCTGTCATCGAGCATGCAGGAATAAAAGTTTTGGTAATCATCATCGTCATGCAATAAGCATTTAATAGCTACCGATAATCTATCCTCATAATTGCCTGTTTTCTGAACCGAAATACTCCGTTCGTTTCCGTTATCATCAAGGAATGTAACGGAAACACTTTCGCCACCCTTTCCGGCAAGGAAAATAGGTCGGAAGATATCTTCATTCTCCTCTACCGGAAATGATAATCCGGGATAGATACATTCTACATCCTCGACGGCTTCATTGATGTCCCGGTTATCCCATGAAATAATCGTTGTTCCATCGTGAATACCTTTTGTGGCCACACGTAGCGAATCTTGTGTCATCTGTAAGATATGGTCCGACATGCGAATCATAGAACTTGTATGTAACCTCAGTAATGATTGCCGAATAAGCTGCTTCATCCCTGTTTCTCTCAGCCTCCTCAACCCTTGGCAGGTATGTCTCAAGCAGCTCATCATAGTCGATCTCTTTCCATGAGTTAAGACAGTATTCCTGCTCCATTGTCTTCAGCATTTTCTTAAAGCTCTCTGTATAACTGTATCGGGTATAATTGTGTACCATTGGCGCCGAGATGGAATTAAGGATAAAAACAAAGCATAATACTGCTGAGGACAGACAAACCATAGCCGACCTGATTATGCGGATGAATGCTGATTTAACGTTAAAAATAAACAGTACGGGAATAAATGCCTCCAGATAAAAAAGCTTAAAATGATTAATGAACAAATTCTCATAAATTCCCCAGTGTACGAATGCAGCTATAGCAGGCAGAAAGCAAAGAATACGGAGTGCAAGATACTTTTCTCTTCGTCTAAGAGCAGGGCATATGACAGCCAATGCAATGGAATATACGAATATTCCAAGTGCAAACATGCAGTTTCCGGTTTTCAATGTCAAATAAAAAAGATACATCCGCTTCCTCCGTGGAACAATTTATTTTTTGGTGCACGAATCAGAGCTCTGCAAAATGCTCCCGTACCGATGGTAAAAAAATCATTATCATCGCACACGCAGCATCTAACACGCCCTGAACAATATAAAATGTTATATATTCCTTTACACCACACAAAATACACACACCTGCGTACACAAGCAGAAAAACTGCCATCACATAATTGGCTTTCGAAATACGCAACCGGCTCACATAAAACAACGCCAGCCCAAACATCAATGAAAAAGAATTCCAAAAAGAAAATTCAAGTGCAAAGTTAAGTATGCATTGGACAATCATCCAAACTCCAACTAGTAACGCAATCATTTTCCCAAGTTTATTTTCCATAGATATTTCTGCAGAAAGTGCAGGTGTTCCAGTATCCTTTGCTCCAGGTATGATCGCGACAGGCACATCATTTTCCAAAACAACCTGACAGGCAGCCCCCTGCTTAATCTCTCTGAAAAATAGCTGTGAAAGTGAGTCCCTTACAACTGCCGGCTTTCCATGCTCATCCTTATATCCAACCAACACCTGAAACGCAGAGGCGCCTTTATATTTATTAGAAAAATGCTGTTCCTTATATTTCAATATACATCCGAAAATCTTTTGAAATCCCTCCATGCATTTAAAGTGTTTTATCGCCTTGACACTCTTTCCTATCGAAATTGCAGAAAGCACACTGACTGTCACCATCATTAGTAATGCCTCTTTGCAACTCGAAGATAAATCATCTGCCATGCCAAACATTGCAATTACAGTCAAAAGATCCATCATAATCGTAAATGTGATTATGAAAACAGGTGTATTCCCCCGGCGCTTTAGCAGCTTCACATCTTCCTCTGTCACAGGTTTATACGGAATATCCGCCATCTCCCTTATTTTCAAATCATACGCATTTGTCTCTCGTATTTTTAATCCGGATGTCTTGTTTTTTGTCAATGAGGCAATTGTAATCGGTACTAAAATACATAATACAAAAATTCCAAAATCTAAAATCATGTAACTCCTCCTTATCTTCGCATTTTACCCCAAGGGAACTGTCAGCTTACAGATTATAGTTACCGTCTTCCACTTCATAAAGTTACTGTCAAAAGTATTCCTTATCCTCGTCTACAATTTCATAATTCCATGGACGTCGTTTGTTATAACGAATCTTCATCGTTTCGCCCTGAATATCCGCAGATTCAGGATCTGCAATCGGATAGAATGTATGCCAGGCACTTTGCATCTTTCCATTTGCAATATAGGTAATCTCGTATTGGTAATATGGTTCTGGTTGTGCAAAATGATACTTACCTATTTTGGGCGGTTTTAAAACCCGTTTTCCTGTGAAAGTTGCGGTTGTTTCTTCCCAGACGCCCATCTTTTTGCGGTTCTGGAGATTTGACATAATCTCAAATAAATTCATACTCTCCCCCTCAAATTATATTTTTTATATCTTTTCTGACTTTTAATTCAGTTAGTCCCTGAAAACCAGTAGACAATCCTGCCTGTTTTGGGATTGCCCATAATTGCATAGGTCTTACTTCCGGCACCTTGATAGGATTCATAATACAGTATCGTATACTCCCTTATATCATCTTCCGTTACATACTTAAACTTTTTTACCGGCAGACCTCTGTATGTTCCGTACCTGTCATAACATTCTTCCGTGTCCTTTACCTTCTTTCCGGTAAAATTATATTCATCATATTCATCTTTTACTTTTAAAATAAGTGTTTGAATATACTTTTCGTACTCATTATCCGAAAGGTTGAATGCCGCACTGTTATAAGCACCCAATACTAAATTTGCACATTGAAATTTGAAATCTGTTGCTTTTTCCGGCAGTTCTGTCAAAAGTGTATGGTTTGTGAAATTTCTGTACTTTTCAAAGGAATTGCCCCGGAAGCTTCCGATTTTAAGCCCCAGTCTTCCTATCATCCATATTGCTGCACATATCCCCACCGGAATAATCAATCTCTTCTGCCAATTTTTCATTATAATTTTACCCCCCTTACCCAATATTGTATCTCCCCTATAAGTATTAAGCTAAAAATGCGCCTTCCGTGTTAAGCATGATAAAGATTCACACAGGGAAAGCGCATTTCATTTCACTGTATTTATTTTGTAAAAATGTCACCGTAAAGGTCGTCCGCCAGATTGTCTAAGAAGCTGTCATCCAGGTTCATGAACTGGTTGGAAATCTTTTCTTTCAAAAGAGCATTCCGTTTGAAGTACTTTTCCTCTTCGGAAAGCTCTTCCTCCGGGGCAAACAGCTCCTTGTCCAGTTCCTCACCTTTAAGAGTTTCCAGGCACCATTTTTCCACGGACTCACGCAGGGTGTTTTCGGAAGCCGCTTTTCCGGCAAAAACGTGATAGGACTTCATGGAAATGAGCCCCATAATGATGAACAGTAAAAACAGCACACTCATAATGCCGTAAACCATATACATGGAAAGACCGCTGAGCCGTATGGGAAGCACGCCGAGCATGCCTAAGACCACCACAATAAGTCCCAGAATACCCACACCGAGTAAGGTATAGGCGCTGCTCTTATTTTCCTCCGCTTTTGCGGCATTGTCCTCGTAAAGGGCGGAAGGCTTGATGGGGGACTCTTCTTCCTCCTGCTCTTCCTTCATCTTCTTAGTCATTTCCTCCACAAAGAGAGTCTTCAGCTTTCCTGCCTTCTGCAGTTCCTTTTCCGCCACATAAAGCTCATAGGTATCATCCTGTTCATCCTTGGCGATACGCACGCCTTCCACCTTGTGGAACTTTAAGAAATCCGCCAGTGCTTCCATGTCGGTTTCGTCTCCGAAGGTAAGGGGCTTTTCCTCTTTTTCCTCAGAAACCAGTTCACAACCGCAGTCCGCACAGATTTTGATACCTTCTTTGTATTCGTTTTTACATTTCGGACACCAGGGCATTTTTACACCTCCGTGAAAGGATTATTTGTTTCTTAAGTATTCGTCGATACCCTTTGCACCGGCTTTACCTGCACCCATGGCAAGAATAACCGTTGCTGCACCGGTTACCGCATCGCCGCCTGCGTAAACGCCCTCTTTGGATGTCTGTCCGTTTTCTTCGGCAGCTACGATACATTTCCACTTATTCACTTCCAGTCCTTCCGTTGTAGAAGAAATCAGAGGATTGGGAGAAGTTCCGAGGGACATGATTACGGTATCCACATCCATGACAAATTCGGAACCGGCTACTTCTACCGGACGTCTTCTGCCGGACTCATCGGGCTCGCCTAATTCCATCTTAATGCACTTCATACCGGTTACCCAGCCCTTTTCATCCTCTAAGATGGCAATGGGGTTGGTGAGAAGGTCAAAGATAATACCTTCCTCTTTTGCGTGATGAACTTCTTCCACGCGGGCAGGAAGCTCTTCTTCGCTTCTTCTGTATACGATGTGTACCTCTGCCCCCAGCCTTAAAGCGGTTCTGGCTGCGTCCATGGCAACGTTTCCGCCGCCGACAACCGCTACCTTCTTGCCGCGCATAATGGGGGTATCGGAATTTTCATCGAAAGCTTTCATCAGATTGCTTCTGGTAAGATATTCGTTTGCGGAGAATACACCGTTTGCATTTTCACCGGGAATACCCATGAACTTGGGAAGTCCGGCACCGGAACCGATGAATACGGCTTCAAAGCCTTCGTCCTGAATAAGTTCATCAATGGTAACGGATTTGCCGACTACCACGTTTGTTTCAATCTTAACGCCCAGGGAACGTACATTTTCGATTTCCTTGGCAACGACTGCCTTCTTGGGAAGACGGAATTCGGGAATACCGTAAACCAGAACGCCGCCTGCTTCGTGCAGCGCTTCAAAAATCGTTACGTCATAACCCATCTTTGCCAAATCTCCGGCACAGGTTAAACCTGCCGGGCCGGAACCGATTACGGCTACCTTCTTGCCGTTCTTTTCCTTGGCGCCTTCGGGTTTGATTTCGTTTTCTCTTGCCCAGTCCGCTACGAAACGCTCCAACTTACCGATGGAAATGGCCTCACCCTTGATACCGCGGATACATTTGCCTTCACACTGGCTTTCCTGCGGGCAGACACGTCCGCATACAGCGGGAAGTGCGGAGGATTCGCTGATTACCTGATAAGCGCCCTCGATATCGCCCTGCTTTACATGACTGATAAATTCGGGGATGTTGATGGATACGGGACATCCCTTGATACACTGCGCATTCTTACAACCGATGCAACGGTTTGCTTCTTCCATGGCTTCTTCTTTATTATAGCCGAGACATACTTCTTCAAAATTGGCAGCACGCTTCTTTGCATCCTGCTCTCTTACGGGAACTTTCTTTAAAACGTCCATTTTCTTTCCTCCGAGTATCATTACTGGCAGTTGCCGCATCCGCCGTGATGGGTTTCACCCTCTTTTGCTTTCAAGAAAGCACGGCCTTCTTCCGTTTTGTAAATCTGCTGACGTAACATGGCTTCGTTGAAGTCCACTTCGTGTCCGTCAAATTCCGGTCCGTCCACGCAGGCAAATTTGGTCTTGCCGCCTACGCTCACACGGCAGGCACCGCACATACCGGTTCCGTCTACCATAATAGGGTTTAAGCTGACAATGGTGGGAAGTCCCAGTTCCTTTGTCTGTAAGCATACGAATTTCATCATAATCATGGGACCGATGGCAACGCATACATCGTACTTCTTGCCTTCGGCATATAAATCTTTGATAACCTGGGTAACCATACCGCTTCTGCCGTAAGAACCGTCATCCGTGGTCACATAAAGATTTCCGGCAACCGCCTTCATCTGCTCCTCTAAAATAAGCAGGTCTTTGTTCTTGGCACCTACGATAACGTCAGCCGCAATGCCGTTCTCATGCAGCCATTTTACCTGGGGATATACGGGAGCGGTACCCACACCGCCGGCTACGAAGAGAATTTTCTTCTGCTTTAAGCTGTCCAAATCTTCCTTGGTAAACTCGGAAGGGCAGCCCAAAGGGCCTACGAAATCATGGAAATAATCTCCTTCCTTTAAGGAGGACATCATCAGGGTGGATGCACCTACAATCTGGAATACGATGGTAATGGTACCGTTTTCTCTGTCGTAATCGCAGATGGTCAGGGGAATACGCTCACTGTCCGCATCCTTACGGGCTATGATAAATTGCCCGGGGAGACAGTTTTTCGCAATTCGCTTCGCTTCCACTTCCATCAGGTAAATGTTGGTTGTCAGTTCTTTGGCTTTTAAAATCTTAAACATCTCGCACCTCTTTTACTCTTAGATTTTATCAGTAAGGCTCCAGGATATAATTATCCAGTGCACCTCTTGACAGTTTGTAATACTCACCGGTATAAATATTCACCGCAAAAACGGTGCCGGTTTTCGTCTGCATTCCCGCAGAATCTTCAAAGACTTCCGCAATCACATAGAAGTCGCCCTCATCGGGAATGGACAGTGCGTATTGAAAAGTATACAAGTATCTGCCATTTAAGTCGGGAGACAGAATACTGCCGTCTGCTTCCACCGTTTTTCCGTTTTCCGTAAAATGGCTGTATAAACCGGAAAGCGCATCCTCCGGGGTAAACTCCGTAGGCAGGGTCAATGTATATTCCCGGACCGTACTTTCTCCAAAGACGCCGTCTTCCGTGGCAATGGCAAAGTGAAAAACACTTTTTCCTAAAGGCATGGGAATCGGGCCTGTATAAATCAGGGACTGTAAGGTCGGTTCTGTTCCGTCTGTAGTATAATATACCATTCCTTCCGTGGATTCTGCAACCTCTATCATGACAGGTGCGGTATATTCGCCGCTGTACACCGTTACTTCCGGTGCCGGGGGCTTTATCACATCAATATCGTAATTCTGGGAAACCACGTCGCTTTTGATGCCGTATTCGTTCACAAATATGGCGGTTACCGTATAATTGCCGGTGTCTAAAAAAATCGGTGTGGTGTAAACTTCACTGCTTTCATCGGGCATCATGCCGTCTAAAGTATAATAAATGGTTCCCTGTGTTCCGGATGTAAGCTTTAAGGGAATTACCTGGGCGTAATTGCCGCCTTTATAGGAAAATTCCGGCGGCTGTGCCATGTAGTTGCGGAACAGATTTTTCACCTCTTCGTTGTCGGATGAGGTAACAAGGGTATTGATGGTGCTGTAATCTTCTTTTTCTTTATAATACGCTACTAATTTTTTGTAAGCGGAAAGCACTTCGTCCGGGGACGCATACACGGATTTCCGGATGCGGTTCAGAATTTCCAGATAGGACTCCTCATCCCCCAGTTCCAGATAAATATCCGCCAGCGTATGCTGCAGAGGAATGTTTTTTTCGTCCATGGCAATGGCAGCTTTGTAATGCTCTGCCGCCTCCGACAGTTTTCCGTTCTGGTAACATGCCTGCGCCCGCCTTAACTGGTAGGACAAAGACCTGGAACAGAACTGGAAATAACACAGTAAAAGGACTAAAAATACAATGAGAACACCGACTGCGATGCTGACTGCCCAAAACAGTCTTCGTTGTATCTTTTCCTGTTCGGTCTCCGGCTCGGACTCCGCATGCTCCGCTATGGCTGTGAGGGATTCCTGCATGCTGTTTTCGATTTCGGGTTCAAAATCGGGAACAATATGTACTTCCTCACCGCATTTTTCACAGTAAAGCCTGCCTTCCGGCAGTTCTGCTCCACATTTTTGACACTTCATACGGTTTCCTCTTGGTTAATTTTCCTGTAATTTCAGAGACTCCACACAGTTATGCATCAGCATGGCTATGGTCATGGGACCTACGCCGCCGGGCACCGGGGTAATGGCGCTGCAAAGAGGCTCCACCGCCTCAAAGTCCACGTCGCCGCAAAGCTTTTTGTTTTCCATGCGGTGAATGCCCACGTCAATGACAACGGCGCCTTCTTTCACGTAGTCCGCCGTAATCATTTTGGGTTTTCCTACGGCTGCTACTAAAATATCCGCTCTTTTTGTAATCTCTTTCAAATTCTGCGTCCGGGAATGGGCAACGGTAACGGTACCGTTTTCCCGCAGTAAAAGTAATGCCATGGGTTTTCCCACGATATTGCTTCGTCCGATTACCACACAGTTCTTTCCTTCTATGGAAACGCCGCTTCTCTTCAAAAGCTCAATAATGCCAGCCGGTGTGCAGGAAACAAAGCCCTTTTCTCCGGTGCAGAGTGCTCCCACATTTTCGGGATGGAAGCCGTCCACATCCTTTTTCGGGGAAATGGCACAGATAATATCACCCTCTTTGATATGGGCAGGCAGCGGAAGCTGCACCAGAATGCCATTTACATCCTTACGGTTGTTCAGTTCGTCAATCAGGGAAAGCAGCTCCTCTTCCGTGGTTTCTTCCGGAAGCTCGTAGGCAAGGGAGCGGATACCGGTGTATTCGCATGCCTTCTTTTTGTTTCCCACGTAAACACTGGAAGCCGGGTCGGAACCCACCTGAATGACCGCCAGGGTCACTTCCACGCCCTTTTCTTTCAGTCTGCTTACTTCTTCTTTTACTTCATCCTTGATTTCCCGGGATATCTTTTTTCCGTCAATAATCTGTGCCATAGGTTTCCTTTCCGCAGGTCTGTGCGACCGGAGTGCTTAGAATAATCCGACGATTTTACCGTTTTCGTCCACATCGATGTTGTACGCCGCAGGGTTCTTGGACAGACCGGGCATGGTCATGACCGTACCGGTCAGAACTACAACAAATCCGGCTCCTGCGGATACATAGGCTTCCCTGACTGTCAGGTCAAAGCCTTCCGGACGTCCCAGCTTAGTGGGGTCATCGGATAACGAATACTGGTTCTTTGCCATACATACCGGCAGATTGCCGAATCCCATGGCTTCAATCTTTTCAAGCTGCTTCTTTGCCGCAGCGGAAACAGTGACGCTTCCCGCACCGTAAATCTTCTTTGCTACGGTTTCAATCTTTTCGGCCAGGGAAAGGTCATCCTCATATAACGGCTTAAAATGGCTCTCTTTTTCGGAAAGGGTCTTAAGCACCTTTTCGGCTAATGCCATGCCGCCTTCACCGCCCTTTTCCCACACTTCGGAAAGAGCAAATTCCGCGCCTCTCTCCTCGCAGAAATTCTTGACATAGGAAATTTCCGCTTCCGTATCGGTAATAAAGGAGTTTAAGGTTACCACTACGGGTACGCCGTATAATTTCAGATTTTCAATATGCTTCTCTAAGTTTACAATGCCCTTCTTTAAGGCATCTACGTTTTCTGCCGATAAATCTGCCTTTGCCACGCCGCCGTTATATTTTAAAGCGCGGATGGTTGCCACCAGCACCACCGCATCGGGCTTTAAGCCTGCCGCACGGCACTTGATGTCAAAGAACTTCTCAGCGCCCAGGTCTGCGCCGAAGCCGGCTTCCGTAATCACATAGTCCGCCATTTTTAATGCTGCCTTGGTGGCTCTTACGGAATTGCAGCCGTGTGCAATGTTGGCAAACGGTCCGCCGTGCACCAGCGCCGGTGTATGCTCCAGGGTCTGAATCATGTTGGGTTTTAAGGCATCCTTTAAGAGCGCCGCCATGGAGCCCACTGCCTGAAGCTGTCCTGCTGTAACGGGTTCTCCGTCCAGATTGTACGCAACCACCATGCGGGATAAGCGTTCCTTTAAGTCGTTCATATCGTTGGCAAGACATAAAACAGCCATAATTTCCGTTGCTACGGTAATGACAAAGTGGTCTTCTCTTACAAAGCCGTCCGCTTTGCTTCCCAGTCCGACCACTACGTTACGCAGCACTCTGTCGTTCATGTCCAGACATCTCTTCCATACAATCTGTCTGGTGTCAATGCGGAGCGCATTGCCCTGCTGGATATGGTTGTCAAGCAACGCCGCCAGTAAGTTGTTGGCAGAGGTAATGGCATGGAAATCGCCGGTAAAATGCAGGTTCAAATCCTCCATGGGAACGACCTGTGCATAGCCGCCGCCTGCCGCGCCGCCCTTGATACCGAAGCAGGGACCTAAGGATGGCTCTCTTAAGGCGATAATTGCCTTTTTGTTCATGCGTCCGAAGGCTTCTCCCAATCCTACGGTAGTCGTGGTTTTTCCTTCTCCTGCGGGAGTGGGGTTAATGGCGGTCACCAAAATCAGTTTTCCGTCCAGGTTGCCTTCAATGCTTTTTAAGTACTCATCGGAAATCTTTGCTTTATACTTTCCGTACAGTTCCAAATCGTCAGCAGATACGCCGATTCGCTCTGCTACCTTTTCAATGGGTTCCATTTCCGCCTGCTGTGCAATTTCGATGTCTGTTTTCATGTTTTTCTCCTTAGATTTCTTCCAGTAATTGTTCGAACTGTTCCTCACTCATCAGAACCTTCCGGGGTTTGGTGCCTTCGTCTTCTCCGACCACACCGTAGTCATGAAGCTGGTCCATGATACGGGCTGCCCGGTTAAAGCCTATCTTAAATACCCTCTGCAGCATACCGATGGACGCCTTGTCCTTGTCGATGATAAACTTTCCCGCATCCGCAAAAAGTTCATCCACGGCACTGCCGTCCCCCGATGCTCCGCCCTGGGAAGAGCTGCTTCCGATATTTTTGATTTTTTCTTCAATATCCTCGGCGTACACATTGCCGAGTGTCTGGTTTTTCAGGAAATCCACTACATCCGAAACTTCCTTATCCGATACAAACGCCCCCTGAATACGGGCGGGTTTGGAATACCCCTGCGGGTAGAAAAGCATATCGCCCTTTCCCAAAAGCTTCTCCGCACCGTTCATGTCCAAAATGGTACGGGAGTCCACACCGCTGCTTACGCTGAATGCCACACGACTGGGCATGTTGGCTTTGATAAGACCGGTAATGACATCCACGGAAGGCCTCTGGGTCGCGATAATCAGGTGGATGCCCGCTGCTCTGGCAAGCTGTGCCAGACGGCAGATGGAATCTTCCACTTCACCGGGACATACCATCATCAAATCTGCAAGCTCGTCCACGATAATAATCATCTGGGGCAGATTGGCGGGTACGTTTTCACCCTTTTCCCTCATGGCGGTAATCTTTTCGTTGTAGCCCTTCAGATCACGCACATTCAAATCCGCAAACTTCTTGTAACGGTCTTCCATTTCCGTAACGCCCCAGTGCAGGGCTGCGGAAGCCTTCTTGGGGTCCGTCACAACCGGGATTAACAGATGAGGAATACCGTTGTAAACGCTTAGTTCCACCACCTTGGGGTCCACCATGATAAGTTTGACTTCGTCCGGGTGTGCTTTATAGAGAATACTCATAATCAGTGTGTTGATGCAGACGGATTTACCGGAACCGGTAGCACCCGCAATCAGCATATGGGGCATCTTGCCGATATCCGCCACAACCACCTTACCTGCAATGTCTTTACCGACCGCAAACGCAATCTTGCTGGGAAATTCCTTGAATTCCTTGGACTCCAGCAAATCCCGCAATGCAACCGGTGTATTTTCTTTATTCGGTACTTCGATACCGATAGCCGCCTTGCCGGGAATGGGCGCTTCAATACGGATATCCGTTGCGGCAAGATTTAACTTGATATCATCCGCCAGTCCCACGATTTTGCTGACCTTAACACCCTGCTCGGGCTGCAGCTCGTACCGGGTAACGGAAGGTCCCTGGCTGATGTTGGTAATCGTTACGTTGACACCGAATGTATGTAGCGTCTGCTGCAGTCTGGCAGCCGTTTCCTTTAATTCCCTTGCGGAGTCGCCACCGCCGCCCTTGCCCTTCTGTAAACAGGACAAAGGAGGGAACATGTATTTCTTCGGGACATTGGAAGGTGTGGTGCTGTTCTGCGGCATGCCTTCCGGTCTCGGGGTATCCGTGGTTTTCTTTTCCGGGACAACTGCCTTGGGACGGGAAAACTGTATACTTTCCGCCGGTTCCGGTTCTGCCGTATAGGCGGGCTCTGTATGGAACGCCGATGTGGGAATGGCTTCTTCTTCGTCCCTGCGGAACATGCCCTCTACCTGAATGTTGTCTAAAATATCCGGATGAATAAAGGAGTCCGCAGCAGCCGTCTTTGCCTCACGCGCCGCCTTCTGTCCGGACATCTCCCGGGAAAATGCATCCGGCATAATGGGATGCGCCGGTTCAAAGGGCGCTTCCTCTGCCAGTAAAATATCCGGTTCTTCGTTGAAGGTAATTTCGTGAATATCGTCCCGGCTCTTTTTCTCCGCCGGTTCCGTCAGTGCCGTATCCAGCATGACGCCGGACACTTTTTTATCCATACGAAGGATTTTTTCGTTCTCTTTTTCCTCTGCCTTTAAGCGGCGGGTTTCTTCTCTTCTGTGCCGCTCCTCTTCTCTGCGGATGCGCTCTTCTTCCACTTCTTCCCTGCGGGATTCCATCAGCTCTTTCCGTCTCTGGGCATCCTCCCTGGAAAGCTCTACCACACGCTTGCTGCCGTTCTTCACGCCCTTTACAAAGGATTTCTCCGTAAGAAGAATAACGGAAATCAGGCACACAATCAGTACCACCAAAACCGTGCCGATGGTGTCCAGAAAATGCAGTAACAGGTAGGCAAGGCTGCCGAACAGGGTGCCGCCGCCTGTATGATTTTCACTGCAGTGTTTATAGATTTCTACGATATTGTATTTCTCCAATCCGTATATATAATCGCCGAAAAGTTCACAGATAACCCCCGCCATGCAGAACAGGATGGCTCCCGCCACGATTTTGCGCACCGCCGCGGGACTGCCGCCGTTAGCGGAAAAGAAAGCGATTGCCAGAAACAAAAGAATGGAAAACGCATAAGCCGGAAGACCGAACAGACCGAACAGGATACTGCTGATACCGTTGCCGACCGGACCCAATATGCCGAAATTGCATAAAAAAAGAACCACAGCTACCGCAAAGAACAAAATCAGGGAAATCTCATGAAACAGTTCGGTTTCCTGCTCCGTATAGACTCTTTCCTGCTGTCTGGAGGATTTGGAACTGTTTCTTTTTCTCCGGGTAGTCGATTTTTTAGATGTCTGTTTTGTTGCCATGATAAAACACTCCTATTGCAGTCCTGCCGCTGTATACAAGACTCTTATTACCCAAAATCAGGGTAATGTAAGTATTATATCATTTTTCGTCCGGCTTGTCACCATGTATACAATATTTTGCCTATTTGCTTTCGCCATTTTCTCTATCCGCATCTATGAGGGAATGCAATTTTTTAAGGGCATCCCTTATACCGCCCACTTCGTTGATAATGCCCTCCTTTACGGCTTCCTCCCCCACTAAAATGGTGCCCACGTCCTTGGTGAGCATTTTCGTTTCCATCATAAGCCGCTCCAGTCTTTCTCTTGAAATTTCACAGTGGCTGCTGACAAAGCCCGTAATCCTGTCCTGCATCTGTTTGAAATAATCAAAGGTCTGGGGTACGCCGATGACCATACCGGTCATTCTCACCGGATGGATAACCATGGTTCCCGTGGGTACAATAAAGGAATAGTCCGTACTGACGGCAATGGGGATGCCGATGGAATGGCTTCCTCCCAGCACCAGGGACACAGTGGGCTTGGACAGGGATGCCACCATTTCCGCAATGGCGAGTCCCGCTTCCACATCGCCGCCCATGGTGTTTAACAAGACCAGCACGCCCTTTATTTCCTCACTGTCCTCAATGGCGGCAAGCTTCGGCAGTACATGCTCGTACTTGGTGGTTTTGGCGGAGCTGCTTAAATTGTCGTGCCCCTCTATTTCCCCGATAATGGTAAGCAGGTGTATCATATCCTTTTGGGCATTGTGATTTAAAATGACCTGACCGGTCTTTTCAATCCGTTCGTCCTGATTTTTGTTGTCTTCCATAAAACCGTCCTTTCCGTGCGGCAGCTCATCCCTTCCGGCAAAATCCGTTTTCAGGCTTTAGCGTCTTGGATAAAAAAGGATAAGAAAAAAGGAACTGCCGCAGCAATTCCTTTTTAGAATGTCCCGATTTTCAATTTTCATGTTACTTTATATCAAAATCATCCGTATCGGATACCTGAATGTCGTACTTCATTTTCTCGGGCGGTACATCAATCTTGTATCCCATGCTCTTCTTCTCATGCTTCTTCGGCAGGGGAAGCGGATTTTCAATATATTTGATTTCTTTTTCGCCGTTTTCCGGCTGTCTGTAACGGTCGGTAGAACCGTTGGAACCCCCGGCGGGCATCTGCGGTTTTGCGGGCACAGGCTTTTCTTTTTCAACCGGTGCCGCAGCACTTGCGAAAATTCCTGTCAATGCACCTGCCGCAGCACTTGTTGAAGCGTTTCCCGAAGTGTATGCCGCAGCGCGTACCGGTGCATCTGTCACTGTGCGTACCGGAGCGTCATCGGAAATGCGTGAGCTCTCTGTCTTTTCAGCAGAAGAAACTGTCACTGTCTGCTCAATACCTGGCACATAGAATAAATTCTGCATACCGGCGGCTAAAAGGACAACCAGCGCATGGAACAGCAGATAGCCGTAGTCCATGGCAGGTGTTTCCACCTTGAAGAAACAGAACAGGGCGATAACCGCCGCAAACACTACCCAGATTAACTGGTTCTCGGACTCCTTTTTCAGGAAGAAAGAAGGAATACCCAGCATCAGTAAAAGCAGGACAATGATAACCCACAGAGCATCTTTTCCGGTTACGGAAGTGCTCAGTTCATATAAGGACATGCTTCCCTTGGGACCGAACGTTTCTATCCAGGAACCCATAATGCGCTGTAAGGAGGAATGATTCTGCCAGACATCAATCATCATAAACAGTCCCTTGCCTGCAAGGTAACCGACAGCCAGCAGTAAAACATGCAGGGCAAAGCTTTCCTTTTCTCCGTTTTCGTCCAGCCAGTCGGGTCTGTTTTTCTTTAAGAATTTTACGAAAACCAGCAGGGAAATCAAGGAAAGACCTATGGCATCCAGGTACGCCAGAAAACCGATACCCAGCCCCGATGCCAATAAAAGCAGGGCATTCTGCCATTTTAAGGAAGCGCTCTCCCGCTCTTTTTCATAATAAAAGCCGATTAACAAAAGCACCAGACCGTATAACAGGGTGTACAGCACCTCCGGGGAATACTGCAGTCCGGCATTTACAAAAAACGGAAATACCGTTGCCGTGATTAAGAAAAAGAAGGCTCCTATTCTGCCAATCAGTTTCTTTAAGGCAAAATACCATACAAGGGAGGAAAATGTCTGCAGAACAATCTGCAAAACAAATCCTGCCGTAAAGTGATTGCCCACAACGTAAAATACACCCCGCAGCAAAACATAATAAAAATACTCCATACTCTGCGCCCTCAGGGGAATTACCTGTCCGGTCACTTTTGCGCCTTCAAAATAACAGATATCCCGGTAAACACACAAAGCCGCAGCCGCATTCAGCATGAGGGCACGGATAACCACGCCCGTCACCAAAAGGACTCCCACCGCGATTGCCTCAAAGGCTGCGGAAGCCTGCACGGGCGTCCTTGCCGCCGTATAGCGTCCCACACACCACCGGATGAGGGCAAACAGCCCCGCCACTAAGAAAAGCGGCAGGCAGGATATACAGATAATAGCGCTTTTATCGGTTATGGAAAGGCTTTGCAGTCCCGAAACCGCAAGACCGAAATATGCAAAGCCGATTAAGACTATGTAGCAAGCCCAAAGCACATAGCTGAACTTGTTCTTCACAAAAGTCATAGTTACTCCTTTTTTGCAAAGGGTTAAATCTGCTCTAACGCCTGTGCAAGGTCATCTATAATGTCGGAAACGTGTTCAATACCTACAGACAGACGGATTAAGTCGGGTGCAACACCCGCTTCCTTTAACTGCTCGTCGTTCATCTGTCTGTGTGTATGGCTGGCAGGATGAAGCACGCAGGTACGGGCATCCGCAACATGGGTCACGATGGCAGCCAGTTTCAGCTTATCCATTAGCTCTTCCGCTGCTTTTCTGCCGCCCTTTAAGCCGAAGCTGATAACGCCGCAGGTGCCGTTCGGCATGTATTTCTGTGCCAGTTCATAGTATTTGTTGCTCTTTAGGCCGGGATAGTTGACCCAGGCAACCTTTTCGTGGCTCTCTAAGAATTCCGCAACCGCCTGGGCATTGCTACAGTGTCTTTCCATACGGAGAGGCAGGGTTTCCAGACCCAAATTCAAAATAAAGGCATTGAACGGTGCCTGGATGGAACCGAGGTCCCTCATAAGCTGGGAGGTTGCCTTTGTTATGTAAGCGGCTTTGCCGAATTTTTCGGTATAGGTAATGCCGTGGTAGGACTCATCCGGGCTGCAGAGTCCGGGGAATTTGTCCGGGTATTTACTCCAGTCGAAATTGCCGGAGTCAACAATCGCTCCTCCTACGGTAGCGGCATGTCCGTCCATATATTTGGTCGTGGAATGGGTGACAATGTCGGCTCCGAACTCGAACGGATTGCAGTTAATGGGTGTGGCAAAGGTATTGTCCACAATGAGAGGTACCTGATGGTCATGGGCGAGCCTAGCAAACTTTTCAATGTCAAGCACAACGAGGGCGGGGTTCGCAATGGTCTCCGCCACTACGCACTTGGTGTTCTCCTGAAAAGCCTCTGCGATTTTTTCAGCCGGCCAGTCGGGGTCAACCACGGTACAGGAAATACCCATTTTTTTCATGGTAACCGTAAGCAGGTTGAAGGTGCCTCCGTATACGGTAGAAGAAAGAACCACATGATCCCCTGCCTCGCAGATATTGAATACTGCGTAATTGTTGGCTGCCTGACCGGAGCTGGTAAGCATAGCGGCAACGCCGCCTTCCAGTTCACAGATTTTGGCTGCCACGCAGTCATTGGTCGGATTTTGCAGTCTGGTGTAAAAATAACCGGACTCCTCCAAATCAAACAGTCTTCCCATCTGTTCGGAAGTATCGTACTTAAAGGTGGTGGACTGGTAAATCGGCAGGATACGGGGTTCGCCGCACGTAGGCTTCCATCCCGCCTGCACACATATGGTTTCTTTCTTCATAAAGGTTTCCTCTTTCTTCCTTAGTCGTCCCAGTTATGGTATACTGCCTGCACGTCATCGTCTTCATCCAGAAGGTCGAGGGTACGCTGCAGGTTCTTGATGGCGGTTTCGTCGGTAAGAGTCACATAGTTCTGGGGAATCATGGTAACTTCCGCACTCATCATGGGAATACCGGCATCCTCCAGTGCCTTTCTTACCTCTTCAAAGCTGTCGGGGGCGGTCAGCACTTCGTATACATCCTCTTCTTCGCTGAAATCCTCCGCTCCGGCATCCAGCACCTGCATCATCAGTTCGTCCGCATCCGCTTCGTATTCTTCTTTATCGATTAAAATCTGGCCCTTCTTGTCAAACATAAAGGAAACGCAGCCGGGAGTACCGATGTTGCCCTGTCCCTTTGTGAAAGCGCTTCTCACGTTGGCAGCCGTACGGTTCTTGTTGTCGGTCAGTGCGTCTACGATAATGGCGATACCGCTGGGACCGTAGCCTTCGTATGTAACGTATTCGTAGTTGACGCTTCCCAAATCGCCGGCAGCCTTCTTGATGCCTCTGTCGATGGTGTCGTTGGGCATGTTGTTGGCTTTTGCCTTGGCAATTACCTGGGCTAATTTAAAATTATTGGCAGGGTCTGGACCGCCGTCTTTAACAGCTACGGCAATTTCTCTTCCGATAATGGTAAAAATCTTGCCTTTAGCCGCATCGTTCTTTTCCTTTTTATGCTTAATGTTTGCAAATTTTGAATGTCCTGACATATTCTTTCTCCTTAGATTTTCTTATTTTATTTTTTCCGGTAAAACTTCACATTAAAATATACCATTATTGGCGTTTTCCGTCAAGTTTGGCGTTTGCTCTTATGTATTCAGTTCCAGACTTATCATGAGTGCCCGGTTGACCTTCTGCATAATCTGGGCATCCAGGTGGCACACCTTATCTTTCAGTCTTTTTTTGTCTATGGTACGGAGCTGCTCCAAAAGCACCACGGAGTCCTTATCCATATCGTATTTTTCCGTGGAAAGTTCAATATGCGTGGGCAGCTTTGCCTTGTTCATCTTGGAAGTGATGGCTGCGCAGATAATGGTGGGACTGTGTTTGTTGCCCACATCGTTCTGGATAATCAGAACCGGCCGGATACCGCCCTGCTCGGAACCGATAACCGGTCGTAAATCCGCATAATAAATATCTCCTCTTCTCATAAAAAACATCCCTTCTTCTAAATCTGGTATTAGTATTTCCAGTTTATCTGAAGGTATACCATTTCCGTTTTCTATTCCCGTAAAAAGTCCGTGGCGCACAACCCCATCCCTTTTTCCCTTTTCGCCGCGGCATCTCCCGCACAGGCATGCAGGTATACGCCCGCCACCGCCGCTTCGTAGGGGGAAAGTCCGCCTGCCAGCATGGCGCCCGTCATGCCGGATAACACATCCCCGCTTCCCGCGGTTGCCATCCTATCGTTGCCCGCCGTGTTTAAAAATATTTTATGGCTGCCGTCACAGACATAGGTTCTGGCGCTTTTTCCGACGATTACCGCATGAATGTCCGCCTGCAGTTTCTTTGTAGCGGCAAGCTCATCCTCCTTCACCTCGGAAACCGGAACATGGAGGAGTCTCGCAAGCTCTCCCATATGGGGCGTAAGCACCAGATTGCCGCCTCTTAACGCCGCCAGTTTATAAAGTGCTTCCTCCCTGCTTAACGCATTCAGGGCGTCCGCATCCAGAAGCAGCTTTTTCTCCCGGTTCTGTAAAAACAGTTCCGTAAGCATCCGCGCCGCTTCTCCCGCGCCCAGTCCGGGACCTGCCAGGAGCACATCCGCCCAGTCCATGCTTTTCTTCAGTTCTTCTCGTTCTGTCTCGGAAAGTCCGTCTTCTTTTTCATAGGAAAAAATCATGGCTTCCGGCAGACTGTACAGCACTGCCTCCCGGATGCTTTCGGGAATGACCACTTTCACCATGCCGGCTCCCGCCCGGTAAGCGCTTTTCGCACAGAGGATAGCCGCTCCCGCCATATTTTGGCTGCCGGCGGCAATCAGGATTTTCCCGAAGGTACCCTTGTTGCCGTCCGGTCTGCGGTTTTGAAAGAGGGAAAGACCGTCCCCCGTCAGGGTATACATGCCGGGTTCTCCTACAGAAAAGCTTTTTTCCGTAATACCGATGTCCGCAGTCCTTACTTTACCGGCATAGGAAGCGCCCGGATAGCGATACAGTCCTCTTTTGGCAAAGCCGAAGGTAACGGTTCTGTCCGCCATGATTGCCGTCCCCCGGATTTTGCCCGTGTCCGAATCGATGCCGGAAGGAATATCCGCCGCCACCACCTTTCCCGGAAGGTCATTTATGGTTTCAATCACCTGTTTATAGTCCCCGGTTATCTCACGGGAAAGCCCGGTACCAAACAGGGCATCCACGATAACGGAATACTCTTTTGCAGGGAAGCCGTCCTCTCCAAAGCTTACCACCGTGATGCCGTAAGCCTGTAAAATCCGGTATTCGTAAGCGGCAGCTTCGCTTAACTTTTCTTTCTTTCCCACAAGCAGAACTTCTGTCTCCACGCCCCTGTCCGCAAGAAGTCTTGCACAGGCAAGCCCGTCGCCGCCGTTATTGCCCGTACCGCATACGCAGAGCACCTTCGCCTCCCGGGGCTTTTTATGGGCATCTTTTAAAAGAAGCATGCATTCGTCCGCCAGGGCAAGCGCCGCCCGCTCCATTAAAACCTCCGTGTGTATGCCGATATTCTGTATGGTATAAGTATCATATGCCCGCATCTCTTCCGCCGTTACAAGGCTGACAGGCAGGATTTCGTTTTTCTTTTCCATAGCATGTGAAAAAGGACTGTTGTACTCAACCGTCCTCTTTACTCTCCTTATTTCCGTATTCTCCGTCAAACAGATTGATGACATCCGCTCCGAAAATGGAATGCATATAGGAATACAGCTCCTGATTTTTCTGCTCCATTTCCTGTTTCCGGATAAGCTGCTTTTTTAATTCTATCCTCGTATCCCGTATCCATTCCTCCGCCGCCGCAATGTTTGCCGTATTTGCGTTGAGCTGCCGGTAACAGATATCCATGGTGGCAAACATCAGCTTTTTGTTGACCGCCTTTATTTCATCCGGCAGGGCATTTAACTCCAGCCGGCAGTCCTTAAGCTTCTCGTTGCACTCGGCAATGAGCCTCTTGTGCTCCTCGATTTTTTTCTCGGTCGCCTTATCTTCCTTTTTGTTGTACGCATCCGCCAGCGGAATGATTTCTTCCATCAGCTTCTTCTTTAAGGCGGCTGTCTTTTTCCCTTCCGTCGCCGCTTTGCCCTGCTTCTTTAAGAGCTCGTTCAGCTCCTCCTGCAGCGCCTTTATGGCAGGGGTGGCTTCTTCGTTTCCGAACAGCTTATGCCAGTTGTGATCCAGCGTCAGCACCGGGATATTGTAGGCGTTTACCGCCTCGTAAAAATCTTTCTCTTTCTTCTTCATTCAGATGCCTTTCCGGTAAAGTTACCTCTACGCATCAGCTTCTTCTTTCTTTTGGTTTTCCCGCTCCAGATTGTAGGAAAGCTTCATCAGGCTGTCCGATAGATGAACGTTTTCCACCTGGATTTCGGGCGGAACCTGTAAATCCACATGCGCAAAATTCCAAATAGCGCGGATGCCGCATTTCACCAGCACCTCCGCCACTTCAATGGCGCTGTTTTTGGGAATGGTGAGCACCGCAATGTCAATGTCGTTTTCCTGCATGAACGCTTCGATTCTGTCCATGGGCTGAACGGTAATTTCCCGGACCTTTTCTCCCCAGAGAGCCGGATTTTTATCGAATATCCCCTTTAAGATAAAGCCCCTCTTTTCAAAGTTCATATAATTGCCGAGAGCCCGTCCGAGGTTGCCGGCGCCGATGATAATCAGCCTGTGGGTCTTGTCGAGTCCCAGTATTTTTCCGATTTCCGTATACAGATAATCTACATTATAGCCGTAACCCTGCTGTCCGAAACCGCCGAAATTGTTGAAATCCTGCCGTATCTGCGATGCGGTTACCTGCATTCTGCGGGAAAGCTCCTGCGAAGAAATGCGCTCCACTCCTTCATCCTTTAAATCTCCCAAGTACCGGAAATAACGGGGCAGACGCCCGATAACCGCCTGGGAAATGCCTTTTCCTTCCACACTAACGCCTCCTGTTTTATGACCTGCTTTTCCATAAGAATTTATAATTTATTATATAAGAGTGTTAAAAAATTGTCAACGCAGACACGCCCCGCACAGAAAAATTTGACATTATTTTTCCGTGACGGTAAACTATAGAAAGCAAAACAGAATGTGAGGAACAAGCCATGATACTTTCCTGTCAGAATATACAGAAAGCATTTGTCGGAAACGAAGTCTTAAAGGAAATTTCTTTTCATATAGAGGACCATGAAAAAGCAGCCATCGTCGGCATCAACGGTGCCGGGAAATCCACTCTCCTTAAAATTATTGTGGGCGAAATGACAGCCGATGACGGTCAGGTCATTTTAGGCAAGGGAAAAAGTCTGGGATATCTGTTCCAGAACGCCGGTCTTTCGGATGAAAACACCATCTATGAAGAGCTTTTGTCCGTAAAGCAGGATTTGATTGCCCTGGAACACAAAATAAGGGAAACCGAAAAATCCATGAAGGATGCGGACGAGGAAAGCCTTGCCCGGATTATGGAGGAATACGGCCAGCTCACCCACCGATTTGAGGCAAGCGGCGGTTATGTATACAAAAGCGAGCTTATCGGGGTCTTAAAGGGTCTGGGCTTTACGGAGGAAGAATTTGACAAAAAGACCTCCGCTCTTTCCGGCGGTCAGAAAACCCGTGTGGCACTGGGACGTCTTCTGCTTTTGTCCCCCGACCTTATTATTTTGGACGAGCCGACCAACCACCTGGACATGCAGTCCATTGCCTGGCTGGAAACCTACCTTAAAAATTACAAGGGTGCGGTTTTGATTGTTTCCCATGACCGTTTCTTCTTAGACAGGCTGGCTACCAAAATCATCGAAATCGACAACGGACGCTCCACCGTATTTGCCGGCAACTATTCCGACTACGCCGTTAAAAAGGAACAGCTCCGTATCGCCCAGTGGAATGCCTATATGAACCAGCAGCAGGAAATCAAGCATCAGGAGGAAGTTATCGAAAAGCTCCGCTCCTTCAACCGGGAAAAATCCATCAAGCGTGCGGAAAGCCGCGAGAAAATGTTAAATAAAATAGAAGTGCTGGGCAAACCCACGGAAGTAAAATCCGACATGCATCTGCCCCTGACGCCCGCCGTTTTAAGCGGCAACGATGTGCTGACCGTGGAGGACTTAAAAAAATCTTTCGGTTCCCAAACACTCTTCTCCCACCTTTCCTTCCAGTTAAAGCGCGGGGAGCATGTGGCAATCATCGGGGACAACGGCACCGGCAAAACCACGATTTTAAAAATCATCAACCGGCTTATCGAAGCGGACGCCGGAAGCTTTCGTTTAGGCTCCAACGTGGAAATCGGTTATTACGACCAGGAACACCATGTGCTGCATGACGAGAAGACCCTCTTTGAGGAAATTTCCGATGAGTATCCGTACCTGGACAACACCCGCATCCGCAATGTGCTGGCTGCTTTCCTCTTTACCGGGGATGATGTTTTTAAGCGGATTGCCGATTTGAGCGGCGGTGAAAAAGGCCGTGTCAGCCTGGCAAAGCTGATGCTCTCCAATGCCAACTTTTTGATTTTGGACGAACCCACCAACCATTTGGATATTATGTCAAAGGAAATCTTAGAGGATGCCTTAAACCACTACGAAGGCACTGTACTCTATGTTTCCCACGACCGTTATTTTATCAACAAAACCGCCCACCGCATCTTGGAGCTTTCCGGCGGGAACTTTACCAATTATCTGGGGAACTACGACTACTACCTCTTAAAGAAGGAACAACTGGCAGGAAATACCCCGGCTGCTTCCGCCTCTGCTCCCGCCGAAGACACGGAAAGCAAAACGGACTGGAAACAGCAGAAAGAGGAACAGGCACAGAAACGGAAGAAAGAAAACGACTTAAAGAAATGCGAACAGCGGATTGAAAAGCTGGAAGAAGAAAAAGCCGCTTTAGAAGAAAAGATGTGCGACCCTTCCATCGCAACGGATGTAGGAAAGTTACAGGAGCTTTCCAAAAAAATCGAAGAAACGGACAACCAGCTTTCAGAAGCTTACGAAGAATGGGAAAGGCTTGCAGAATAAACCGCAAGCCTTTTTTCTGCATATATAGCAGTCCCTTTATGTTTTTACATTGCTTCGTATGTTTTACGGATTTCTTTGATAAAGTTCTCACTGTTTAATACGGTGACATCCTTTAAGGAGGTAATCAGGGCAAGATCCTTGGTCATTCTGCCGCTTTCAATGGTGGAAAGGGTTGCCTTTTCCAGCTTATCCGCAAATTCTACCAGCTCCTTGATGCCGTCTAACTCGCCGCGCTTTCTTAACGCACCGGTCCATGCAAAAATGGTGGCTACGGAGTTGGTGGATGTTTCCTCTCCCTTTAAGTACTTGTAGTAATGACGCTGCACGGTTCCGTGTGCGGCTTCGTATTCGTATACGCCGTTCGGGGAAACCAGTACGGAAGTCATCATGGCAAGGGAACCGAATGCGGAAGAAACCATATCGGACATTACATCGCCGTCATAGTTCTTGCATGCCCAGATGAAGCCGCCCTCTGCCTTCATGACTCTTGCTACCGCATCGTCAATCAGGGTGTAGAAATAGGTGATGCCGGCTTCTTCAAATTTCGCCTTGTATTCGTTTTCGTAAACCTCTGCAAAAATATCCTTGAAAGTATGGTCATACTTTTTGGAAATGGTATCCTTGGTGGCAAACCATAAATCCTGTTTTAAGTCCAGTGCATAGGAGAAGCAGGCTCTTGCAAAGCTGGTGATGGACTTGTCGGTGTTGTGCATGCCCTGCAGCACGCCTGCGCCGGTAAAGTTATGTATCAGCTCTCTGGTTTCGGTGCCATCCTCTGCGGTAAATACCAGTTCTGCCTTTCCGGGTCCCGCAATCTTCATTTCGGTATTCTTATACACATCCCCGTAAGCATGTCTTGCCAGCGTAATGGGCTTTTTCCAGTTCTTTACACAGGGGTCGATGCCCTTTACCACGATGGGGGTGCGGAATACGGTACCGTCTAAAATGGCACGGATGGTGCCGTTGGGGCTCTTCCACATTTCCTTTAAGTTGTACTCCGTCATACGCGCCGCATTGGGAGTAATGGTCGCACACTTTACGGCTACTCCGTACTTTAAAGTGGCATTGGCGCTATCCACGGTTACCTGGTCGTTGGTTTCGTTGCGATATTCCAGACCAAGGTCATAGTACTCGGTCTTCAAATCGATAAAGGGCAACAACAGTTCATCCTTAATCATCTTCCAAAGGATTCTTGTCATTTCATCTCCATCCATTTCCACCAAAGGGGTAGTCATCTGAATTTTACTCATTTTGCTGTGTCCTCGCTTTCTTTTTCCTGTTTCGCTGCTGCATTGTTTTCATAGGCTTCATGCAAGCCGTTTTTTACCATGTTTTCATAGGCATTTATCATATGCATATGGGCAAGCCGTTCCGCTTCGTCGGGGTTTCTGTCCTTGATTGCCAGCATGATTTTCTCATGCTCTTCGTTGGATGCCATGCTCCGCTCCGGTGTGGAAAGGGTTTTTCTGCGCACCCGCAGTACATAGGCATGGAAATCCCTTAGCTGGTGCTCCAGCATTTTGGAATTGCAGGCTTCGTATAAAATTTCATGAAACCGGTTGTCCAGTTCGGGAAGCTGCTCCGTATGCCCTTTGGAGGCATGGAACTTGGCAAGGTACACACATTCCTCCAGCTCGTCTAACTGTTCCTTGGTAATGTGCTCCGTTGCCCATCTGGCGCACAGTCCTTCCAGACGCGAACGTATCATATAGATGTCCTTCACGTCCTTTTCCGTGATACCGGTTACATAAGCGCCTTTGTTGGGGATTATCTGGATGAGCCCTTCTAACTCCAACTGCCGGAAGGCTTCCCTGACAGGGGTCCGGCTGACGCCCATTTCTTCCCCGATGGCAACTTCTTTCAATTCTTCATAATCGGCATATTTTCCGTTCAGGATATCTTCCCTTAATTTATGGAAAATACGCCCCCGCAGGGAGTACTTGTCCGTCACTTCCTGCTTCACATCATACTTTTCCAATGTTTACTCCCATCTGTCCGCAAAGCCGCATTTCCCGGATTATTTTCCGATGGTAAAATGCTTCTCTTCACAGATTTCATTAATCACTTTCACCAGTTCTTCATCGGTCAGAACCGTTACACGTCCGTCCGCATACTGGGCATCCACCCACTTCTTGATTTCCTGTACCAGCTCGCTGTTCTTGTCCACATGCTGCTCTTCTTTTAACTTGTAATAGGTGTTAATCCAGTGGGCAATGCCGGCAAGACCGGAGGTATTGGAAACGGCGCACAGAACCGGTCTGTTTAAGAATTTCTCTGTATCGAAGATGTTGTAAATCTCTTCGTTTTTCAGAAGTCCGTCCGCATGGATACCGGCTCTCGTTACGTTGAAGTTCTTTCCGACGAAAGGCGTTCTTTCGGGAATATGATAACCGATTTCCTTCTCATAATACTCTGCCAGTTCGGTAATGACTGTGGTGTCCATGCCGTTTAAGCTGCCGCGGAGCTGGGCATATTCAAATACCATGGCTTCCAGAGGCGTGTTGCCGGTACGTTCGCCGATACCGAAAAGTGAAGTATTGACGCCGGAGCAGCCGTACAGCCATGCCGTGGTGGAGTTGGAAACTGCCTTGTAAAAATCATTATGTCCGTGCCATTCCAGGTTGGCGTGGGGCACGCTGGCATTGGTATGCAGAGCGTAAATGATACCCTGTACGCTTCGGGGAATAACGGCGCCCGGATAGTTGACACCGTAACCCATGGTATCGCAGGCGCGCACCTTGATGGGGATTTTATATTCCTCCTGCAGCTTCATAAGCTCTAAGCAGAACGGCACCACATAGCCGTAAATATCCGCTCTGGTAATATCCTCCAAGTGGCATCTGGGGCTGATACCCTCTTCCAGACACTCCTTGATAACGCTTAAGTAATGCTCCATTGCCTGTTTTCTGGTCATCTTGAGCTTCAAGAAAATGTGATAATCGGAGCAGCTTACCAGGATACCGGTTTCTTTCATTCCGATTTCTTTTACTAATTTAAAATCTTCCTTGCTGGCGCGAATCCAGCTCGTTACTTCGGGGAACTCATAGCCCCTCTCCATACATTTATAGACCGCATCCCTGTCCTTCTTGCTGTAAAGGAAAAATTCCGATGCGCGGATCATACCGTTAGGGCCGCCCAGCTTGTGCAGATAGTCGTAAATGGTCACAATCTGCTCCGTGGTATACGGCGCTCTTGACTGCTGGCCGTCGCGGAAGGTGGTATCGGTAATCCAGATATCCTTGGGCATATTGTGAGGAACAATTCTGTCGTTGAAAGGAATCTTCGGTATCTCGGAATAAGGAAACATATTTCGGAATACATTGGGTTTCTCCACATCATCCAGAATATACATATGCTCTTCTATTTCCAGAAGATTATTTCTCGTATTCATGCTCACCGGACGATTGTCAAATGTTTCATTTTCTCTCATGATTGGAAACCTCTTTCTTCTATTGTTAAATCTCGTATAATTGTATACAATCATACCGAATCTGTCAATACCCTTTTCACATGCAGCATGCCGTAACCCTGTAAATTGTCCGGTTCCTTCAGTCTGACACAGCCCTTCAGCAGCCGGTACTTTGCCTGTTCTTTGCTTAAATATGGGTATTTTTCCAATAAAAGAGCCAGGCAGCCGCTCACCATGGGCGTTGCCATGGATGTGCCGCTTTTTGCCGTATAAGCTCCCTGTGTGTGTGCGCCCGCTTTCCGGTAAAAGGCATTGCAGGACACAATTTCCGTGCCCGGCGCCACTAAGTCCGGCTTTCTGTATAAAACGTCCTCCCGTCCTCTGGCAGAATAGGTTTCGCAGCTCTTCTTTCCGTTTCTTCTCTCTTTGTCATAGCATCCCACGGTAATGAGCCTCGGGCTCTCCCCCATATAGGAAATACTGCCCGGCGCCGGTCCGTTGTTCCCCGCCGCACAGACCACCAGAAGCCCTTCTTCCCAGGCTTCTTCCATTTTCACCCGAAGAAGTATTTCTCTTTTTTCCGGCAGCCTGCCGCCGAGTCCCACCGAAATATTCACAATACGTATCCGCCACCTGTCCTTGTTTTCCAAAATCCAGGAAAGCCCCTTTAACATGGCATCCACACTGCCGTCTCCCTGCTCGTTTAAGACCTTTCCCACAACCAGACTCGCCCTGGGCGCCACGCCCCGGTATCTGCCTCTTGAAAGCTGTCCGTTTCCCGCGGCAATCCCGCATACGTGGGTGCCGTGTCCGCTGTCGTCATATACATAGGGCATGCCGTTCACAAAGTCACGGAATGCCAGTATTCTCCCTCCGAAATCGGGATGCGTGGAAATACCGGTGTCCAGCACGGCTATGGTTATGCCCTCACCGCCGCCTTTTCCGGTAAAGTCCTCGCATCCAATCTGTTTTCTCGCTATAAACATAAAAAAAGACTCCGGCCTTTTTCTTATTCTATGCCGAAGTCTTTGTTCCGTTCTATGACGGCCTGTCCGCCGTTTACTTTTGTCTGTCCGTAAACCTTGCTGTCACCCACGCTTACAAACACATACTCGCCCGTATGGGTAATGGGAAAGCTTATCTTTCCTTCTTCTCCCGTGTAGGAAATGTTTTCCAGTTGTCCTTCCTTATCCACGGTAAGAACACGGATGTCGCCGTATTTCAGATAATCGGGCAATGTCACATTCAGGATAAGCTGCCCTTTGGTAAGCTGCTCTATGGAAACCGGATAAGCCGCATCCGTAATAGAAATCTGCACTGCAAGCTTTTCTCCTTCCGGTCTGTCTCCGTACAGGCTCTCATATGCCGTTTCCACAGCATCATTGCTTTCCTGTTCCACAGCCGTAAGCACGTAAGCACCCTTTCCCGTAAAATCCGCCGTAAGGGTACAGCCGCTTATCTGATTGTCAATTCTTAATCCCTCTTCCGCCTCCGTAAGCTGCAGATAAGGGGTAAACTCTTCGTCCGTTTTTTCTTCTGCGTGCTCTATGCGGCTCACGCCCTTCAGGCACACATCCCGGTATGCGGTATTTGCCATTTTTTCCGCTGTCTCTTCAAAGGAAACAACCGGTAATGCATCCGTGCTATCAAACACCACAAAGCATTCCTCTTCCGGAAGCGCCGTATCCGTAAAATCAATGCACCGCAGTCCCAGTTCTTTCACGCCTGCTCCGATGACAAAGCCGCTTACGGGACAGCCCGCAAAAGCCCTGTCCGCTATTTTGGTAAGCCCGCTTCCGCCTGTCACCGTTTTAAGATTGCAGCAGTTATAAAAGGCGGCTTCTCCGACCTCCGTAACAGAGTCCGGCAGAACCACCGATGTTATCCGGGTATCGCCCATAAACACTTCCGGTCCGATTTTCTTTACCTCGTCGGGAATGGTTACTTCTTCCGCCGCTCCCCGGTAGGCAAGTAAAATACCGTCGCCCACAATCAGGAAATCATCGCCAGTACCGGCAAGCCAGGTCTTTAACCAGGCGCTCTGGGAAAATGCCTTGGGGGCAATCTTGGTCACCGTCACCGGTATCTGCACCTTGGTGAGCCTGTCGCAATGGTAAAAAGCACCGTAGCCGATGGTTTTTAATCCATACGGAAGCACTGCTTCCCGCAGATTGCTGCGGGCATAGGACAATTCTCCCACATAGGTGACATTGGGAAAAACATACCCCGACAGTCCCTTACTTTTGTAATAGGCGCGGGCTGCCACTTTGCCGTCCTCTGTCACGGCGCGTTTGCTGATGCTTTCATTCTTTTTAACAGGTGCTGTTTCTATGCTGCTGTCACTGTCCCCGGTACTTACGGAGCCGTCATTGCCGCCCGCTTCCGTGCCGAAGTCCTCCGTGCTTTTATCCCAGTAGATAAAAGCCTTGTTGCCTACCACGTAGCTGCTTCCGATTTCTTTGCTTTTACCGGCAGACGCTCCTTCCGCTTTCACAGAAGTAAACGCGCCCGCCGACAGTATCACGGAAAGCAGTACGGCAAGCATACCTTTTCCATATCTTTTCATAAGCTTTCCTTCATCTTTCAAACCGGAGCCTTGCCCCAATTTAAGCAGGAACCTTTTTATACACTCTGTCCTTCTTTACAAACAGGATAACTGCCATACCGGTCAGGGCAATCACCGCAAACCACTTGGGAGAAATATCTCCGGTCTTGGGGGAGTTGTCCGTTACTCCGTTTGCCGTAAGCTGGCTGGTATTGACATAAATCACATACGGTGAAAAATGCTCTGCGGTAAAGGTTACGCAGGATACCCCGTCAATGGTGGTAAATTTCGGTGTCAGCTTATCTAACTTGTCATTGACCACACCCGCTACCTTGTTGTTGCCGGCATAGGTAATCATGGAATCCGGCAGGGGCAGAGTTATGGAAATGGACAATCCCGTAGTATCGGTAATCTTGGTCTTGCCGGTGGAATCGTAAAGGGAAATATCCATCGGGAAATATTTTACGTTCTCCAGACTGCCGTACTCATCCATCAGTGCCTTCACTACCGCTTCTGTTGCCGCGGAGTCCTCAGTAATCTTAATCACGAAATTATCGGAGGAGCCCTTTACGGTTGCGGAAACCACGCCGGTGTTGGATAAACCGTTCTTGTCGATGACTACGGTGGTGCCGGTCTTGTTGCCGCTGTTGGTACCGCTGTTTCCGTTGTTGCCGCTTACGGTGCTGTTGTTGCGGTTGCTTCCGGAACCGCTATTATTAGAGCCGGAAGAACTCTTATTGGTGTAGTTTGCCGTAACGGTTGCATTGGCAGCAGGCATCACCATGGTTGTAGCGGATACCGTATCACTGGCAAATTTCACTTTCGTATTGTCGGAAGTCCACTTGGAGAACTGCTGGTTCCTTGCCGGTTCGTTGGCAATGACAATAACCGTTGCACCTGCCACATAGCTGCCGGAGCCCTGTCCGTTCTTTACCGTCAGGGTATATAGCGTGGATGCATTTCCGCCGCTTACGGTGCTGTTTCCGTTATTTCCATTGTTATTATTTCCGTTGTTGCCGTTATTGCCGTTGTTATTGGTGCTGTTCTTTTCATACTGGGCGTATACATCCGTATCCTTCTGGATGTTGGTAATGGCAGGCCGCCAGCCGGTAAACGTATATCCGTCTCTGGTCGGTGCCTGAGGAAGAATGGCATCCTCCCCTGCCGCAACCTTCTGGGTATAGAGTACCTTGTCGTCATAGTCAATAAAACGAACGGTAAACTTAGTTTCTTCGGAATCAATCTTGCGGTACTGTGCCGTAATATCCATATTACGGCTTACTTTAGTAAAGTCGGAGGGAATCCAGCCTTCAAATACGTAGCCTTCCCTTTTCGGATCTGCCGGTGCGACCGCATCCGTACCGATTAAAACATCCTGTTCGCTGATAACGGAGCCGTCGTAGTCCCAGAAAATAACCTTGAAGGTCGTGGATGCCGGCTTGTTGGTTACATTGATATTGCTATATTCCCCTGCGTAGGTTTCCGCTGCACTGCCTGTCTCACAGTAGAATTCAATGGTCTTGTAATCACCGTCGGAGCTTAAGTTCTGCGGGGTATTGAATGCCGTCGGGTCAAGGTAGGTAACGCTTGCGGGAATTTCCAGATATCTTACGTTACTGTCGTGGAACGCATACTTGCTGATGGACTTACAGGTGGTCGGAAGCTTTACGGAATACAGGCTCTTGGTATTTCTAAATGCATTTTCCGGCACGGTGGTAATGGCGGAGGTGGAAAGGTCTACCTGACCCACTTCGCCGCAGTCCATAAAGGCTTCTTTTGCGATTTCCGTTACACCCGCAAGTTCGGATGTGCTTACGGAGCCGGGTGTATTCAGCTTACCGCGGCTTTCCAGACACTGCACGATGCTCTTCTTGCTGCCGTTTGCATCCAGTCCGTAAATAATGGCATTGTCCGTTGTGAAGTTCGGACCGCCGCCGAAGGAAATGTTTTCCAGTATCGGGCAGTCACGGAACGGACGCAGACCCATTTCCGTGACATTGGGGGAAAGGGTTACGTTATTTAATTTGGCATTGTTGTTAAATGCATAATCTCCTACGGAAGACTCATCACTGGTCGGCATATAGAAGGATGTCAGGGAAGAATCCGAACCTGCCGCATCGGAAATATCACTGCCGTGGGTGGTGTAATCATAGGCAAACGCATAGTCGTCAATTACGGCTTCAGCGCCGAAAATATTAATCTTTTCAAGGGACTGGCAGCCGGTAATGGTGTAAGGTTCAAATTCCTTAATATCCCGGAACGTAATTTCCTTTACATCCGTATCCGCGGAACCGGAGGAATTTACTTTCTTAACCGCATAGGTGCCGTCCGCATTTAAGTCGAAACTGCCGTTGGCGTTCTTTTCTGCCGTCGCATTGGAGAACAGACCCTGTTTTACAGCCTTTACGCCGCTCGGAATGTCGGGACGGAGCGCTGCATTGATGATATCCCACTGGTCGCTGGTTACTTCCGTGGAGCTGTCGGTCAGCCAACTGTTATAAGCTGCTACCGCTTTTCTTGCCGCATCTTCATAATCAGCCGTAATGTACGGATAATTGGATGCCGTATACTTGGTGGTCAGTTCACGGAACTTCGGATAGTCAACCAGAGTTGCCATACCGTAGCCGGTTGAGGCATTTGCTACATACTGTACTTCCAGGTTGGTCGGCCAGCCGCTGAAATAGGTAATATAGGTCTTGGGCTGCTGTCCGGCATTGATGTTGCTGTCTGCGGACATGGCATACAAGTAAGGAATGCAGTCATCTGCCACGGTACCGGTAAAACGAAGCACCGGTGTGGATTTCAGATACGTGCTTTCATTGGGACAACCGGTCGCATGCACGCCGTCCACAAGCTGGGTGGCAAAAGCGTTCTGGCCTATGTACTGTACGGAACCGGCATCCTCAAAAATAACATCCTTTAAATTATGGCATCCCTTGAAGGCGCTTTCGTTAATCTCATGCACCGTTGCGGGAATGGTAATCTTCTCTAAGAAGCAGTTTCCGGAAAAGCTGCCGGAATTGATGGCGGAAATACCGTAAGGGCCTATGGTGGCGGGAATGGTTACTTCCGCAACCTTCTTATTCATATTGAAGTACAAAAGCTCATTGTTGGAGTTGACCTGATAAGTCAGTTCTGCGGTACTGCCGTCGGTAGCGGTTTCTCTCTTGATAATTTCATAGCAGTCCCTGTCCGCATACTTAAACGCAATGGCATTTGCCTTGGTAAAGGTATGGGTGGTGGTGGAACCGTCCGCTTCAAAATAAAAGGTGGGGTCTACCCAGGAAAGGAAATCCAGGTCTTCCCCGGTATAGTCTCCTTCAAAGTCGGTATAGGGGCTTTCCACTTTAATTCTCTTTAAGCCGTTGCAACCCTCAAAGTTATTCAGGTTGATTTTTCCGGTAATGGACTCCGGCAGAGTCAAATCGGAAAGACTGGTACAGCCCTTGAATACAGATACACCGAGGTCATCCAGTGTGACATTCTTGCCTTCGTTTACACCGGCAATATCCAGAGTGCCTGCGGTAAGGCCTAAGTTGGTGCAGCCTTCAAACGCATGGTCGTAAATCTTCGTTACACTTGCGGGCAGGGTAAATTCCATCATCGCCCGGCAGTTTAAGAAGGTGTAGTCGGAAATATACTGCAGACGGGAATTGAAGTCCAGTCCGATTGCCGCCATATTGACGCAGTTGGCAAATGCATGGTGTCCCATTTCGGTAAGACCGTTGCCGAGAGTAATGCTTTCCAGACCAGTGCAGCCGTAAAAGGCATAGTTGCCGATACCCATCAGTCTTTCGCCTACCACAAGTGTACGGATGTTGCCTTCATTGGCGAATACACCGTTGTCGGGGTCGGTATTGATGGCGCCCTCCGGCTCCGCTACCACCCATTCCTGTACGGCACCGTCTCCGTTTGCCAGAGGGTTTGCTTTTAAGGACTGGTTTCCTATATACATAACCGTAATGTTTTTAATCCACTGTTCCGCGGTACTTTCGGTCTTGCGGTAGTTGTAACCGTCTTCACCCTTATAAATGGTGCCGCTGTTGTCCCCGGTGGTGTCCCTATAATAGAACTCTGCTAAATCCAGAGTGCTCCACTGTCTGTAATCAGCATAATAGCAGGCTCTGAATTCCGCTTCCTTTACCAGAATGGGATTGCCGGAAACATCTTCATCGTATACCGGATCGCTTGCCTTATAGTACAGAGGCTTCTGGCTGCGGCTCACGGCCACGTAACCGGTACGGGAACCTAAGTTTTCATTGTATTTGGTAAACGCATCCACGCTGTCCGGAATCACCAGTTTGTTGTCTGCCAGGTTTCCTGCATTGTATCCTAAGATAATCGCAATCTTGTCCGGGCTTGTGGAGGACGCATTGACAAAGGCAAACTGGTAAGTACCGTCGCCCGTTGTATAAATGGTATCGCAGTCAGCCGGCACCACAGGGATTACACTGTTGCTCTGTGCGGCGCTGCCCCTCCATATCTGCTCGTCCCAGAGATATTTTTTATCCTCTGCCGCTTTTGTCTCCGGCACGGGAATGAGGGCAATGAGAAGTGCGGTTATCAGGCAGACAGCGCCCAATGTCTTTCGCAGTCTTCTCCTCAATTTCAGATTTTTCCTTTTTATTTTTTTCTTTGCCATGTCTTTCTCCTTTTCCGGGAAATTTATCGGATTTTCTTTGCAATCACGACAAATCTGCCGTCACTGGTATAGTAATCACAAGTGGACAGAGTGAGAAGTTCGTCTCCGTACTCGGCACTCACGCCCGTATCGTACAGGGACATATCCGCCATCTGTTTCATATTGGACTCAAATTCGGTTTCCGATACCGCATCCGTAAACTGGTAATACTTGAATACGATTTCGCTTTCTTCATAAATTTTGGAGCGGAACACATACATCACTTCGTAGGTGCCTTTTTCGTAAATGGTATCGAACTGGATGTATTTGTGCTCTTCATAAAACTTTTCGGAGCTGTATTTGTTGAGCTGTCCGAACATTCTGCCGCTTCTCATATGATGACCGTACAGGATGAGGTTTGTGGATCGGGGGTAAATGCTACAGTCCTTGTCTAAGAAAATACTGCCGTTTTTATCCTCTTCCTGGTCAAAATTATGGTTCAGATAGTAATCGTTGTTCACTGTCTGAAGTACCGGGTAATCTATATATGTATCGTCAATTTTTACCCATCCGATTAGTCTTTTGTTCAAACTATATAAAGTTTGATACTCCGGCAGAATATCCGGCAACATGTTCGTCGTGTCATCATCATAGTGAATGACCGGTGTTTCCGACGTATTCGGCGTGGTAAGTGCGGTATTTTTCAGGTTCTTCTGTATCGCTGCATAGTCATCCAGCCTTTTTGTCTGGTACGAATAGCCTACAAGGTAGGCAAGGCTTCCCACAACAAGCAGGCTGCACACCGCCACAATGCTCTTCCGGATACGCTCCCGCTTTTTCATTTCCTTTAAAATCCGCTTCTGCATATCCGCATCGAATTCCTCTAAGGAAGTGTGTACTTTGCTTTTCCTGCCGGAGCTTTCCCCCGCCTTTAAGAGAGCTTCCTTTTTATCCTGCAGTTCTTCCGAAAAATCCTCTTTCAGAATGGTATAGAGCCTGATTTTTCCCTGGGCGATATCGGCAAGCAGGGTGTCTATCTGCTCCGGAGTGTCTAAATCACTCCGTTTTTTTATCTTTTCAATCTCTGCCTTGTCATGCAAAGCTAACTTATAGTCGGTTTCCGTCCGGAACTGTCTGCCTGCTGCTTCATACACGGGCATTCTCTCCTATTTCTCTTTCTGCACATAATTATAATTATACACGTACTATTTTACTATATCTTTTAATTTATTCAAGCATTTTTGCTCCCTAATTTTTTTTTTGTATCTTGTGGAAACATTGACATGCCTGTGCACATAGAATAAACCATAAAAACAATTCGGAGGCAATTAAAATGAGTGATTTAACTGCTACCAACTGCGGATGCAACACAGGCTGCAACAATAACAACAACGGATGCGGATGCAACATTATCTGGATTATCCTGCTCCTCTCCTGCTTCGGCGGCAACAACGGCTGCGGTCTGAGCACTCTCGGCGGTTGCGGTTGTGACAACAACAACTCAAGCTGTGACTGGCTCATCTGGATTCTGTTGCTTTCCTGCTTCTGCGGAAACAATAATTCCTGCTGCTAATGATTTTGCTCCTTAAGGAGCCGTACACACTTGCGGGCGGACCCTCAAAAAGTCCGTCCGCTGCATACAAAAAACGTCTTTTACATAAGATTTTTGCATAAGATTAGAAAAGCACTTTCGATGGAGGGTTTATGCAGACGGACAAGGACAACTGTGACAAAATTCTTGCTTTTGACAGCATTTATACCAACAACCACATCCAGATGTACAAACTCCTCCTGCCTTATTTTGAACCGGAAATGCAGAAAAAGATGGCAATATACATTAAATTCATGGAGTTTCAATACACGCTGTCCTATTTTAAGAACCATCCCTATGCCTGCCAGCCGAGGCAGCCCATGCCGGACACGGAGGCTTTATGTAAGGAGCTTACTCCCTACTGCAGCCGGGAAGAAAAACAGAAGCTGGACCGGTTTGCTCAGTATTCCTCCACGGTAAAAAACGCGCAGGAAATGATGGAAATGGCAGCCATGATGAAGGATATGTTCCCGGAGGGAGCTCCTTTTCCCGCAGGCGGCGACGGTTCCATGGACATCAGCCAGATTTTATCCATGCTGGGAAAACAATAACGGACAGTATCCATAGCCTGCGGCAAGACTTACAAAGCTGCAAGGTTTACAAATCAACGAAAACGAGGTGTATCATGGAAGAAAGACCGGAATGGATGTCCGACTCTCTGGTAAAGGACATTCCGCTCAACAAGCTTGACTTTTTAGGCTCTCTGGTTACCGGAGGCAAGGGAAAAAGCCAGAAAGAACTCATGTCTTTTTTTATGCTCAAAATGAAGGAAGCCAGGCAGGCAGACATCTCCTTTTCCAAGGATGAAGTTGCCCGCGTGATTGAAGCCATCAAGCTTCACAGCACTAAAGAAGAACTGGAAAAAATGAATGAAATCATGAAAAAAGCACCGACCTTGTAATGCCGGGTGGTCGTAAAACAGTAAAAATTAAAAATGGTGAAAACCTTGTGTTTTCAAGGGGCGGCGTGACTTCGGTCACGCCGTTTCCCGTTTCATCAGTTCTTCCAGAGGGATAAATCCCAGCCCATCGTACTTGATGTGGATGTGCTGCACCCGTTTGTCGCTGGACTTGTCAGGTGCATCCACATAGATAGCAGACACCAGCTCCCGCAGGGCATAGCCGTCCAGTTCTTCAATGCCCACATACTTGTGCGCTTTCCGGATGAACTTCTCAATGTTTTCATTCTGTCGTTCCTGTACTTCAATCTCCTTCTGCAAGGTGATCGCTTCCGCTTCCAACTGTTTCTGCTCGGCTTCGTAGGTCTGGCTCAGCATATCGTACCGTTCATCACTGAGCCGCCCGCTGGCGTTATCCTCGTAGATTTTGATAAACAGTCGTTTCAGATCCGCAATGCGCCGTTCGTTACTTTCCAGACGCTTTTTGCGAATGCGGATCTGCTCGGTGCTTTACGTGCGAAGCTGTTCCTCCATCATCGTGCGGAAGTGGGCTTCATATCGCAGGATATACCCCATAACTGCCTGAATGTGCTTTAACACCACTCGTTCCAAGACCTTGACACGTATGAAATGCCCCTTGCACTTTTCCTTGTCCTTGCGATGCAAAGAACAGTCGAAGAAATCCTGTGTGGGATCGCCGTTGTTGGACGAGCCATACAGCATTTTCGAGCCGCAGTCTGCACAGTAGACAAGTCCGGAGAAGATGCTGCTTCTGCCTGTACGGGTCATCCGATGCCGCTGCTGGCGAATCTCCTGCACCTTTTCAAACACATCATCGTCAATAATGCGTTCGTGGGTATCGTGGAAAATAGCCTGCTTCTCAATGGGATTTTCCCGCTGCTTCTTGTCCCAGATGGAATTGGTGTAAGTTTTGAAGTTCACCGTACAGCCCGTGTATTCCCGCCGTTCCAAGATATTGACAACGGAGCTGTCGCCCCATCCGTAGGGATTTTCCGGCATTTTATGTGGGCTTTTAATTCCTTGCTGCGTTTTGTAAGCAGTTGGTGTCAGCACCTTATCCGCTTTCAGTTGATTGGCAATCTGCAACGGACCTCTGCCCTCCATACACATAGCGAAGATGCGCTTCACCACATCGGCAGCAACCGGGTCAACTTTCCATTGGCGTGGATTTTCCGGGTCTTTCACATAACCGTATGGCACATTGACCGTCAGTGGAATACCCCGTTCCCCCTTGGATTTCTGTACGGCACGAATTTTACGGCTGGTATCCCGGGCATAAAACTCATTGAACCAGTTCTTGATGCCTGCAAAATCGTTGTCGGTGCTATTGGGGTCAATGGTGTCGAAATTGTCGTTGATGGCAATGTAGTGAACGCCATACTGCGGAAAGGTGAAGTTGGTATAAAGCCCCGTCAAAGCTGAATTTCTACCCAGTCTGGACAGGTCTTTGCTGACACAGACGGCCACTCGTCCTGCCTCGATCTCTGCAAGCATCGCCTGAAAACCGGGACGGTCATAGGTCACACCACTTACCCCATCGTCCACGAAAAATGTGGGGGTCGGGAAATGGTTATCTCTTGCGAACCTGAGAAGCATATCCTTTTGATTCTCGATGGACAAAGACTCACCGGCTCTTTCGTCCTCTTGGCTCAACCGACAGTAAAGGGCAGTAATTTTGTTGTTTATTGCTCCGTTCATTTCTGAATCCTCCTTTGGTGGAGCAACTGTCAGTACAGGATTGGTTGCCTTTATTGTATCAAAATTTTGCGTATTTGTCATTCAGAATCCTCCATCTTTTCTGTAAACTTTTTACTGGTGATGCGTTCCAGCTTGCGGACGAAGCTATCCTCTCCCTAATAACTGCCTGTGATGGTGTAGACCGTGCCGTGGATGGCCTCGGTGATGGTCAGTTCGGGAATCCAGTAGGCAGAGATGTTCTTGACCTTGATGTGTCCGTCCTCATCAAAATAGAAGTTGTGCCGCCGCTGTTCATAGGACAGCGGCTCAACCTTTGCATAAGGGTCGGGATCAGAGAAGTAGTATTCGGGAATGGTGTCCTCTGTTTCCAGGGTATCAAGCCATTGCGCTATTTCCTCCGGTGTCATATTGGTTACTCTCTTTTGCTCGTTCATGGTAAAAATCCTTTCTTTTTTATGATACTATTATCGTTCGTGTTCTCTCTTTTTCTGCGGCTGCCGTTCCTGCTCATGGATGACCTGCTCCACCTTGTATTTGATCTGCCATAGCTTTTTTACCTCGGCATGGATGGGCGATAGCTCTGCTTGACCATCCTGGTATTCCTGCTCCAGACGGTCGCGCTCCTTGCGCCATGCGCTGATGGGCGGCTTCCCGTCCTTGAAATACGGCTTCAACTTGCGCTCTGTCATATAATACAGGCAGAGTGTGTTTTCGTTTTCGGCCTTGAACTGCTCCCGCTTGCCTTTCCATTTGATGGTTGCCAACTTATCGGAAACGGGTTTTCCATCGGCATAAAATGCTGCCATACGCAGAAGCTCGTCCAATTCCTTCATGCGGTCGGATTTGCACCGCAAATCCTTTTTCAGAGTATCAATGCGTTCACGCAGGGCAGACACACGCTCCTGCAATTCTTCCGGGGTTCGCAACTCATTCTGCGAAAGATAATTGATGACCCCATTGAACTCTTTGAGGTTGTTGATTTTCGCTTTCTGGCTATATGCCCCGGCATTGCGGTTGGTATAATACTCGCTGAGAATTTGTGCCAAAGTAGGGGGTTGAGGTTTGGTCAATTCTCCGTGTACTTCTTTCAGCCAATCCAACATTGCAGAAATTTTCTTTTTCAGATTGCGGATCAGCGCATTGGTCGCCTTGATCCAACGGTTGAGATCGCCTTTATCGGTGCAGATGCCCTTTGTTTCCATTGCCCGGACAGTCACACCCTCATGGACGGTGGGGAGCTGGTCGATACCCTGACGCTCATAGCTGCGGTGGTCGATGCGGCAGTCCAGTTCCTTTTCTGCAAATTTCTGATTACACAGATCAGCCCATGCTTGCCGCCAATGCTCCAAGGTGTCGGGACTGCCCCAGTCGGTAGTCGGTACAGCGTTGAACACATAGTTCCCGGCTTCATCCAAAAGGCGGTTGCCGTCCTCGTCCAACAGATATTCCCGCCGTTGCTTGTTGCCCCATCTGCCATGTTCATCCAGAGGACGGATAGGACACATCACATGAAAGTGGGGATTGGGGATGCCGCCATCCTCCTTGTCGGGAGAATGAACGGCAAAATCCACAACCATGCCACGGCTCACAAACTGCTCCAATAAAAATTGCCTTGCAAGGGCGATGTTCTCCTGCATGGAAAACTCGTTCTGCAAAGCAATGTCAAAGCTGTATGCAAGCTGGGCTTTCTTTCCCCGTTCCGCTTTCTCCACCTCGTTCCATAAGGTTTCCCGATCTGAGAATGATGACGGGGCATGGGGCGGCAGCAGAATTTCGGAACAGATCACGCCGCCTTTTTTCGTGTAGTCGCTGTCCTCGCCGTAATATTCGCTGTGCAGCTTTTCGCCGGAGCGATAGGCAGCAGATGCAATAGCGGATTGTCCTGCGCTGCGCTTGATTTGTGTTACATGTAAATGATAGAGTGCGATACTCAACACCTCTCTTTCTGCTGCACCCGGTTGTGTTCATTGACCGCTTCCATCAGCAAGCCCTTAACCTCCGGGACGGCAAGAGCTTTTTCCGCAAAGGCGTAAAACTCGGTTTCGGTCAAAACCTTGGTAAGCGGTGCGATGCTTTCAATGGCTGCGCCACGGGTGATAAGATGGTGTGCCCGCTTGCGCCGATCTCCTTTTTCGTAGTAGGCGATGCGGTTTTGAAGCCGCTGGAGTTTGTTCTGCTCCTGCCTGATCTGCTGCTCGATTTTCTCTTTTTCTGCGTTCAGCTCGGGGATGGTTTTCTGTTTTGCCATAGTACATAACCTCCTTTTTGATGTGGGGATATAAAAAGACCGCCTGCCAAAAATCGGTAGACGGTCTATGTACAATATTTAAGGCTTTGTAAGTGCTGTTTGCGTCAGCAAATTGCGCCAATCGCAAAGTACGCAGGGATAGGCGAAGCCGCAAGGGGTGCATCCCCTTGATCGGAACGGAGTGACGCAAAACAGCCCAGACGATGAAAATCCGGGCTGTCTGCTCCGCAGGACGCACATACAGGGCTTGCCCCTGTATAGAAGTGCGCCTTTTGTTCCAAAGGGAGTTTTGGCACTTGTTATACCCAGCCGAGTTTATCGAGCAAGTGATTCAGCTCTTTAAGGTATCTTTTTGCTGTAACGTTATCCAAGTTTGGATTTGGTTCGTATTTTTCGATATCGGATTTACGATAAGCATAATCAGAATGCCAAAATGCTTCGCAAAGCTTCCAAATTCGTTCTTCATCTTCATTACAAGTTTTTATGCAAATTGAATGATATTTCTCGCTGTTTTCTTTTGCATAAATACGCTTTAGTACATCACGAAATGCTTGAATTAGTTCCTTCTCCATAGATTTACCCTTAGCGATCCTTGGTCAGTTCCTTGGTAATTTCGTCGCTACGCTTCTTAAGGTTCGCAACTTCATCACAAAGCTCCTTGCCTTCACCCTTAACTACATTAATTTCTGCATTGAACTTATCCTGATGTGCTTTCTTATCTGCCGTTGCCTTTTTCTGAAGAGACTCCAACTTGGGATTTTCCTCGGTGTCAAGACGAGCTTGAATAGCCTTCTTTTCTTTTCCCTTGAAAATGCCATACTTATCTCTTTGCGTCTCAAGATCACGGATTAAATCCCGCTGTTTATCAACTTCGACCTCGCAAGGCAATTTCTTATCACGTTCCTTTCTCAGTTCATCGATCTTTGCGGCGTTTTTCTTGTCAATGACAGCGATTTGTGCATTAAGATCATCCATTTTCTTTTTGAGATCCGCTTGCTCTCTGTCAAGCTTCGCCTTTTCCTCGGCATGATCTTCCCAATATTTCGCAATCTTTTCTTTGCGCTCTTTTTCTTTCTTTGCTTTCTGTCGTGCTTCTACTTCCTTAGGAACAGTACGCTCTTTTTCTTTGTACTTGTTCATAATGGTTCTTCTGCTATTTTTGGCAGCATCTGTCAAGCTGTATTCTTCGTGCCAACCTACAGTTTTATACGAATCCCAGTTACTCGTGTATCCCTGAGTAATTTTCCAGCTACCAGACGGGATGATGCATTCCTCAAAGAATGCGATGTTGCTATAAATAGCTTCCATGACTTTGGGATTTGTATCATCATTAAACTGTTCCTCCGCAAACTGGAGAAGTTTGATGAGGTTGTCTGCTTCTTCTAAGAACGTATCCCAAATATGCTTGGAAGGACGATACAGATCGGTATTCGCAATAACCCAACGCTGATCAGTTCTACCAAAAGGATCTTTTCCCTGCCCCATGTAATCCCTATAGTAGTTGTATCCAACAGTAGATTTCCAAGCATCGTTACAAATTGCATTACACTTGTCAACAAAGAAGTTGTCAAAATTGGTCAAATAGCCGTCCTTGGCTTCTTCCAATCCCAATTCCTCAAATGCTGCCTTCATCTTGTTATATGCATCGATGTATGCATTTTTAGCTCTGGTCAATGCTGCATTTGTAGGTCTTCCTGCTTCGAATTGCTTCAACCAGAAGTCCACTTCACCTTCGAAACAAGTTTTCAGCGAAGATATAATTTCATATTTTTTGATTCCCTTTTCTTCATCGGGGAGTACACAATAGGAAGTCATAATACAGTTATAGACTTCCAGAATTCTTTGGTTCTTAGAATTGATTTGATAATTGATGGCCTCGCCCTTTAATTTCCATGCCTCGTAGTTTTTATCATCCATTGCAATAACTTGGTTGCAAAATTCCTCCGCCTGGGCATAGTTCTTGGATTCAAAAGAACTATTTGCAAGATTCAAAAGGTTTTCAAGCTGTGCCGCATTCTTTACTTCTACTGTGCCGCCAACTTCGACCATCATCTTCTTTGCTTCTTCAACAGAATACTTCGTTCCGCAAGACTGGCAAACAAAAACACCATCCTGTTTCATTAGGTCTGTTCCGCCACACATTTCACAAGTTAACTGTTTCATCATTGATCCTCTCTTTTCTTTTGATATTGCGCAGAGTTGTTCTCTGCTTTCCCAATGTACACAACACTGGGGAATTTCCCATCTAAAACGGCATTTTTAAATTGCCTTCCAAAATTCAGTTTTTCTCCTTTTTGAAGCTGATTCCACTCAGTTCCAGGAAACAAGTCCTTTGCCAGAAAAACTTGCCCGTTTGGGATGCCAGATATGTGTGTGTTAGCCCTTTCAAGCAATTCAGAATAATCCATTTGACCCCTCACTTCAATAATTTACATTTTTTATTTCGCTCATCCAAAAGCGAAGTGAGTTCTGCTATGTTCTCTACCTTGTTTGCCGCTGTTTTCAGTTCCAAAACTTTGGTGGAGATTTTGTTTTCCAAATCCGCCAGCCGTTCATTACTCATAGGATCGGAAAAACGGATTTTTTCAGCAAGCTGTGTAAGTGCCGTTTTTGTTTCAGTATCTGTTTCAGCATCAGCTATCAGTTCAACATCAGCTTGTAGCTCCCGAATGTAGAAAACCTTTTTCTGAACTTTTGCTTCGACTCGCTCAATTTCATTGCGCCCTGCATCAGCAGAAACCATACACACCGCAGAAACGCCGGCAATGACAGAACACACCACGATTGCGCTCCATGCTGGAAGCGTCGGCACAAACAGGAACACAGCAAATGCAACCGTCTGAATGATTGCGTATACAATGCCGATGTGTACGACAGGCAAGCCAAGGAACTGACTTTTAATCGCAGCGTCTTTACCAAGGGCTTTATTCCAAATGAAGATCTGTGCCGCAAACGCCGCAGCGGTAAATACATAGGCAATCCAGAATGTTGCCGTTTTCGTTGTCGGAACAGCAAAAGCGATAATGCTGATAAGTGCAAACAGAATTCCGAGAATGCCATATCCTTTTGTGCTATTCTTTTTCATCATCAGCCCTCCCTTTTCGTTCCGCACTTCGGACAGAATTTACCGGGCTTCATGAACTTGAAACCGCATTTTACGCAAGTGTCAGACGGTACTTGCGGTGCGCCGCATTCATCACAAAAAGCGGCTCCCGGTGTCAGTTCTGCACCGCATTGATCGCAGAATTTATTTGCCGCCGCTTGAGGTTGGGCAGCACCCATACTCGCAAAAGCATCGGATACAACGCCGCCGACCATGCCACCAACAGTACCGCCAACACCTGCCATCATCCCCAAGCCGATTCCCATGTTAGAGAACTGTCCGGCAGCTTCGTTACGGGCTGCATCCTGCGCCACATCAAATCCACGCTCTTGCTGATAGGTGTAGCCTTCCTGCATACGCTTGGTAGCCTGTGCTTGAGAATCAATAACTACCTTTTGTGCTTCGGTCTGAGCGAGAATCACATCGGTCTGCTGTTTTAACTTTGCTTCTGCAATATCAGCGTACTGGCGGAAATGCAGTTCCTTGAATTTTTCATACTGCGGATCGCCGTCCGGTTTGACGATGGTGGTAACATAGAAGCGTTTTAGCTGCACACCGTAGTCAAGGAAATCCGGGACGAGTCGATTGTGAATTTCAGCAGAGAAGGATTCCAGACTTTCATCGATCTCGAAGATGTTGATCGCATTGGCTCGCATGGTCTGTGCGATATAGGTTTTTACCTTTGCCATCAAAATACTTCGGAAATAGGTTGTAAGCTGCTGACGATTCAACACACGCTCCGTGCCGACCAATTTTACAAGCAACTTACGGGAATCATCCACGCTGAGTGACATTTCGCCGCTTGCACCGATGGACAGAGGGAACTTGTAAGTAGGCTCTACATACTGCACCTTGCTGTCCGTTCCCCAACGGATCGCCATCTGCTCGGTCTTATTGATAAAATAGACCTCACAATGGAATGGTGACGCTCCACCTGTGGGAATATTGATCAATCTGCGTAGGATGGGAATGTTCTGCGTCTCCAGGGTGTGTCTGCCCGGACCAAACAAATCCAACGCCTGACCATTTAGGAAAAGGATAGCTTCCTGCGATTCGTGCACAATCAGTTGCGTGGTTGTATTAAAATCTTCGCAAGGATGCTTCCATATGAAGGTGCTATTGTCGCCTTCATATTTGATGATATCGGCAATATTTGCCATGACACCGCCTCCTTCGATTTTTTATTGTGTACCTTTGCAAAATACAGAAAAGTTACAATTATCGTCGAAAATGTTCAGCTCAACACCTTGAAAAGTCATGCATTTTGTAGTATAATATTGAAGAAAACAATTTAATGCCCTAATTTGTAAAAGTACACCTTTACAAACTTAGGGCATGATTTGTTTAAGCCACATTTTCAAATTTTCTTGCCTTTCCATAGAATGTGCCGACCGGCATATTGCAAGCGGCAGCAGATTGTTTCAAGGTTATTTTCTTGCTGCGCCATGCTTTGTGTACCTCATAGAAGTTATCCGGTAAGGGCAAAGGCGGTCTGCCGAACTTGATTCCTTGCGCTTTGGCAGCGGCAATTCCCTCGGCTTGGCGCTGTTTGATATTTGTGCGCTCGTTTTCTGCTACAAAGGACAGCACCTGCAATACAATGTCAGATAGGAATGTACCCATCAGATCTTTGCCCCGGCGGGTATCGAGCAGCGGCATATCCAACACCACAATGTCAACACCTTTTTCTTTCGTGAGTATCCGCCATTGTTGTAAAATTTCCTCATAGTTGCGCCCAAGACGGTCAATGCTCTTGATATAGAGCAGATCGTCTTTTTTTAGTTTTCGCAGCATCTTCTTGTACTGCGGACGGTTGAAATCTTTGCCAGACTGCTTATCCACATAGATATTTTGTAGTTCAACGCCAACCTCTTTCAAGGCAATCTGCTGTCGATCCTCTTTCTGATCCTTGCTGCTCACACGGATGTATCCATATACACTCAATTAAAAATCCTCCTGTTCGTTATTTTTTCATAGGCATTCACCCCTTTGATGTCTTATATTTTACAGCGTTCCAATGCCGTTCTTTTTTGCCCACTCACTTGCCGCCTGTCTCCGTTCCTCACTGTACGGTGCAGTCAGACGGAAGCTCAGTCTGCCTTTCTCAATCTCAAAAGTCAGTCCACCTTGTTCGTCATCGTCAATCTGGCGGCAGCATTGCGGGTATTCATTTGCAAATGCTGTCAGCCGCTTTTTTAGATCGGTGTTGTGGGTCTGCACCTCAATCATGTTCCCATATTCATCAAAATAGATGGCTGTGGTCTTTTCTCTCTTGGTAAGCCCTGTTCTCATAAAACCTCCTGTTTTTTAGCAATTTTTTCTCGGCTCTTGAATTGGAAAAGTAATGCGATTTTCCGATAAAAACACTCTAAACGATGCGGAGTATGTTTCGACTCTCGCTATCGGTTGATTTTCCACTTTTCCGGCTCTTGACCGTGTTTTCACACTTTTCGGTTTGTACGCCTTTTCAGCCATTCCACAAGCTCATTTTTCATTACCAACTTGCGTCCGCCGATCCGTAAGGTCGGAAAATCCGGGTCGTTCAAAAGGTTGTACGCACCTGCTTTGGAAATCTGCAATGCTTTGGCAAGTTGCTTTGCATCCATTACATCGGGCATAGTCTCAAACGGTTCTCTGCTCATAAAATCTCCTTTCCCGCATGAAAAAGCAGCAGCTACCATTTCGGTAACTGCTGCCGCTTCTGCGTCTGTTTACTTGTCCAAATACTTCTGATACTCCGCTGTCACATAGTCCTCATAAGTGTCTGCGATCCTGGCAATCCGCTTATGAACTGCGCTGGCGGTCTTGTAACCAACCTTGTCTGCAATCTCATGTTCGGTCAAGCCGTCCATGTGCAGCTTCAATATCTCCCGGTCTTTCTCCGTGATGCTCTGCTCGGCAAAGGCGGCGATCTGCATTTCAGAAATAACCTTCTGCTCAAACTCGCTCCGTGGATCGGCTACCTCGAAAATGTCCCTATCCTCGCTCTCCATCATTTCATCCAGAGAAATCGGCTTGCCGGAACGGTTGTGATGCCACTTCCGCATGAAGTCGGTCTTGACGGTGCTGCTTGTGGTTTCGTAGTCCTCCACGGTGCGATTTTCCCAGATTGCATCGATCATCGGCTGCCAGTTCTGCTCCGCAATCACCATATCTGTGACATTACCGACCAGATTGCTGAACTGCTGATAGGTCAGCCACGGCACTTCCACGCCCTGTGGGATGTTATAAAGGTTTTGGAAGCCAAGCCCGTTCTGCCCAAACTTCATGCGGATGTAGGGGATGATGCTGTACGAAAGCCGCCACAAGGGGAAATAGCCTGCGTACTGCTTCATATCGCCGGGAATATCACGGTAGTTATCCTTTCGGTCTTTCACTTGGAAGAACTGCCATGCACTCCATGCGTAGCAGTCCCACACAAGCAGCTTGAACATATCGTCACATACGATGTGGTCATACTTGTCCGTCCGCAAAACCTCATAGGGACAGCGGGGCAGTTCATAGGCTGGCTTCCATTTTTCTGCGAGTTCTTTTGGCAAGCTGTAAAACAACGTCAGCCATGATTTGCTGCTGTCCTGCGGTATCTCAATGACCTCACCTGGCAGCACCACAAGAAAACCTTTCGGTCCTGTCTGCTTGTCCATCAGCGTTACCTCCAATCGCTTTTGTATTCAGCCCTCTACTATATATGGCATGAGAAAGGCTGAATTGTTCCAATGCTTCCAAACTTTTTTGAGATTTTTTCAAAAAATCTCGGAATGGATGGGATAGGATGATTATAGCTCCATTATACTCGAAAGCTGTGAATAAATCTATTGCTTTTCATGACAGGCAAAAAAATAACGGGTATCCGGAATTTGCACCGAATACCCGTTATCTCATTCACCAACCCTGCCTGACAGATGCCATAATCGTAATTTCGGTCTAAACCTGTTTTACGAACACCTGTCTAAGCCGGCGCTTTCCTTTTATGCTTTTATTACGGTTTTACTACGATGTTTACAATTCTGCCGGGTACATAAATTTCCTTTACGATGGTGCCGGTCAGCTTGTCGCCGAGCATTTCCTTTGCCATGGCAAGGATGTTGTCCTTCTGCTCGTCCTTGGAAACCTTTAAGGTTCCTTTCATCTTACCGTTAATCTGGACAGCCAGCTCAATGGTGGACTCTACCGTCTTTTCCTCGTCGTATTCCGGCCAGGTTGTCTGATACAGTCTGCCGTCAAAGCCGTTTGCCTGCCACAGTTCCTCTGTAATGTGGGGAGCTACCGGGTTAAGCAGGGTAAGTAAGGTCTTGAACTCTCCTCTGGTAACGGCATTCTTCTTGTAGAAATCGTTAATTAAGGACATCATGGCTGCGATAGCCGTGTTATACTTTAAGTTTTCAAAGTCAGAGCTTACTTTCTTGATGGTCTGATGCATCCTGGTTTCCATATCGGCGGAGTAACCTTCGTCATCCGTCAGGATATCCTGCAGCTTCCAGACTCTCTCCAAAAATCTACGGCAGCCCTTTACACCGTCCTCACTCCAGGAAGCGCTTAAATCGAATGCGCCGATGAACATTTCGTAGGTACGCAGGGTATCTGCACCGTACTCTCTTACGATATCGTCCGGGTTTACCACATTGCCGCGGGACTTGCTCATCTTTTCACCGTTGGAGCCTAAAATCATACCGTGAGAGGTTCTCTTCTGGTAAGGTTCGGGACAGGGAACTACGCCCTCATCGTATAAAAATCTGTGCCAGAAACGGGAATACAGAAGGTGAAGGGTTGTATGTTCCATACCGCCGTTGTACCAGTCTACCGGCATCCAGTACTTCAGTGCTTCGGGACTTGCCAGTGCATTTTCATTGGTTGGGTCCGTGTAACGTAAGAAATACCAGGAAGAACCTGCCCACTGGGGCATGGTATCGGTTTCTCTCTTAGCGGGGCCTCCGCAGCAGGGACAGGTGGTGTTTACCCAGTCCGTCATATGCGCCAGAGGGGATTCGCCGTTGTCGGTGGGCATATAGCTTTCCACTTCGGGAAGCTCCAGAGGAAGCTCACTTTCCGGTAGAGGCACATAGCCGCACTTCTCACACTTTACAATGGGAATGGGCTCGCCCCAGTAGCGCTGTCTGGAGAATACCCAGTCTCTTAATTTATAATTGGTCTTTTCATGGCCGATGCCCTTTTCGGTTAAAAATTCAATAATTTTCTTCTTTGCATCCGCCACAGACAGTCCGTTTAAGAATTCGGAGTTTACAAGGGTTCCGGTTGCCACATCGGTAAATACCGCTTCATTTACATCCACGGGGCTTCCTGCCACTACTTCGATGATGGGCATGTTGAATTTCTTGGCAAATTCCCAGTCTCTTTCATCGTGGGCGGGCACTGCCATAATAGCGCCGGTACCGTAAGTCATCAGTACATAGTCGGAAATCCATATGGGAATTTCTTTGCCGTTTACCGGGTTTACAGCAGTCAGCCCGTCCAGCATAACACCGGTCTTGTCCTTTGCGATTTCGGTTCTTTCAAAGTCGGACTTCTTGGCTGCCATATCACGGTATGCCATTACGTCATCCCAGTTTTTAATGGAGTCCTTATACTTATCTATAAAAGGATGCTCCGGGCTCATTACCATGTAAGTAACGCCGAACAGGGTATCCGGTCTTGTGGTATAAACGGTCAGTTTGTCCTCTTTGTCTTTTAATACAAAGTCAACTTCCGCGCCGGTGGACTTGCCAATCCAGTTCTTCTGGGAAACCTTTACTCTTTCGATGTAGTCCACGGTATCCAGACCTTCAAGGAGTTTTTCCGCATAAGCGGTAATCTTAAGCATCCACTGGCTCTTTACCTTGCGGACTACTTCGGAGCCGCAGCGCTCGCAGACACCGTTTACCACTTCTTCGTTGGCAAGACCTACCTTACAGGATGTACACCAGTTGATGGGCATTTCCGTCTTGTAAGCAAGACCTGCCTTGAACAGTTTTAAGAAAATCCACTGGGTCCACTTGTAGTACTTCGGATCCGTGGTATTGATCTCTCTGTCCCAGTCAAAAGAATAGCCTAAAGAATGAAGCTGGTTCTTAAAACGGGCCACATTATTCTTGGTCACGATTTTCGGATGAATGTGATTCTTGATTGCATAGTTTTCGGTAGGCAGACCAAATGCATCCCAGCCCATGGGATAAAGGACATTATATCCCTGCATTCTTCTCTTTCTTGCAACGATATCCAGTGCCGTATACGGTCTCGGATGTCCTACATGAAGTCCCTGTCCTGAAGGATACGGGAATTCTACCAGTGCATAATATTTCGGCTTGGAATAATCGGTGGAGGTAGCAAATGCTTTTTCCTTATCCCAAATACCCTGCCATTTTGTCTCCACTTCTCTGTGGTTGTATACTTCTGCCATTGTTCTGTCCTTTCCTGCGCCAAACTTCTTTCCTCATAAGGTAATCTATTCTATATATAAGAAGCCCTTTCATCTCACAAGAAACGAAAGGGCTTTCTCCCTTAAGCGCCTAAGCTTCATTTTAAGCACTTCCAAGACTATTGTCAATCTCTTTCTCCTGCACATCGCTTGGAGCCTGTTCATAGCGGGCAAACGTGTAGGAATACTCGCCTCTGCCGCCGGTCATGGAGCGTAAATCCGTGCAGTAGCCGTACAGACTGCTCATGGGAATATCGGCTTCAATCACCTGTCTGCCGCCCTGCAGAGGATTCATGCCGAGCACCCTGCCTCTTCTCTTGTTCAAATCTCCCATCACATCGCCGGTATACGTTTTCGGAATGGTGACCTTTAAGGTGGCAATGGGCTCTAACAGAATGGGCTTTGCATCCATAAAGCCTTTGCGGAACGCCTGGATGGCAGCCATCTTGAATGCCATTTCGGATGAGTCCACCGGATGGTAGGAACCGTCATATAAAACAGCCCTTACGCCCACAACCGGATAGCCTGCCAGGGGCCCCTTCACTACGGACTCCTGCAGACCTTTTTCCACTGCCGGGAAGAAATTCTTGGGAACGGCGCCTCCTACGACCTCCTGGGTAAATTCATAGGGCTCCTCTAAGTTGCCGGAGGGTGAGGAGGGTGAAAACCGCATCTTGACATGGCCGTACTGTCCGTGTCCGCCGGACTGCTTTTTGTATTTGTACTCCGTATCGGAGCTGCCCTTTATGGTTTCCTTATAGGCTACCCTGGGCTTAGAAAGCTCAATTTCCACCTTGTATTCGGAAAGAAGCCTGCTTGCAATAATCTCTAAATGCTGTTCGCCCATACCGTAAAGGAGCGTCTGTCTGTTTTCCGCATCGTTGACTACCTTTAAGGTCAGGTCTTCGTGGGTGATCTTCTGCAGCGCCTGGGAAATCTTATCCACATCCGCTTTGTTTTTCGGTTTGTAACGCATATAGGTGTAAGGAGTGGAAATTTCCCACTTGCCGAATTTGATGGTGGTTGCCCTGGTGGACAGGCTGTTGCCGGTCCGCGCCGCCGTCAGCTTTGCCAGTGCGCCGATATCGCCGGCATGCAGCTCCGGTACTTCCACCGGCTTATTGCCGCAGAGCACGTACAGCTTGCCGACCTTTTCTTCGATGTCCCTGTCTAAATTGTAAATCATATCGTCCTGTTTTAAGACGCCGGAATTGACTTTAATCAGGGAATACTTGCCGATAAACGGGTCCACAATGGTCTTCCAGATATAGGCGGATTTTGCCTTGGAGAAATCGTAATCCGCATGGTAAATCTCCCCTGTCTTCATGTTGATGCCGGCAACCTCTCTGTTTTCCGGGCTGGGGAAATATTTGATGATGTCGTCAAGCAGTGTGTAAACACCCTGACACAATATATTGGAACCCATACTCATGGGAACGATACTGCCGTCGCAGACATTGGTACGCAACGCCGCACGGATTTCCGCTTCGGAGAAGGTTTCGCCGTTAAAATACCGTTCCATCATATCCTCGCTGGTTTCCGCTACCGCTTCCATTAAGGTATCCCGGCAGATTTTCAAGTTTGGCTTATTGTATTCCGGCACCTCACAGGTCACCACTTCTTTTCCTTTCCAACGGTTACCGGTTTCCGTAATGACATTGACATAGCCCACAAACTTTTCGTTTTCACGGATGGGCAGGTGGAAAGGCGCCATTTTCTTTCCGTATTTTTTTGTCATGTCTTCCACGACCTGACGGAAGGAGGCGTTGTCCACATCCATGTTGGTCACATAAATAATACGGGGCAGCTTATACTTTTCGCAGAGCTCCCAGGCTTTTTCCGTACCTACTTCCATGCCTGCCTTGCCGTTTACCACAATAATGGCGGCTCCCGCAGCACTTAAGGCTTCTTCCGCTTCGCCCACAAAGTCAAAATAGCCGGGTGCGTCCAAAATGTTGATTTTGTAGCCTTCCCATTCAATGGGAACCACGGATGTGGAAATGGAAAACTGCCGTTTCTGTTCTTCTTTGCTATAGTCGCTGATGGTGTTGCCGTCCTGAATTTTGCCCATGCGGGAGGTAATTCCGGAAAGGTAACCCATGGCTTCGCAAAGACTGGTCTTTCCGGAGCCGCCATGGCCTAAGAGTACTACATTTCTGATTTTGTCGGTTGTGTAAACTTTCATATAATTCCTTCCTTTCTCTTATTTTTTTGTAATTTATGTATAATTACTTTTCTTTTTTCAAAAATCTATAGGTATATATTACTAAATTATCACTCATTTTACAAGAAAAATGTTCTATTTTAAATACAATTATTCTCAGTTGACTTTGACGCGTTAAAGTGCTACAATCCTTATAATTGTAACGAAAACGTGCCTGTGCCATGTAATTTTCATGCATGTCACAGGAAAGAAAGGTCTGAACGTATGTCTCACATTACCTGTGGATTTATCGGACTCGGTCTGATTGGCGGCTCCATTGCAAAAGCCCTGAAAGCCTTTCGCCGTGATGTCCGTATTCTTGCATTTGATACCAATAAGGAAACCTTAGAGCTTGCCCTGAAAGAAGGCATTGCCGATGAAGCCGTTTCTTCCATCAACGAGCGTTTTTCGGCATGCGACTATCTATTTTTATGTGCGCCGGTTTCCAATAATGATAAAAACTTAACTGCCATAAAGGAAATTCTGTCGCCGGACTGCATTTTAACGGATGTGGGCAGCGTCAAATCCACGACCACCCGGTGCGTGGAAGAAATGGGACTTTCCCCGTACTTTATCGGCGGACATCCCATGGCGGGCAGCGAGCGTATCGGCTTTGCCAATTCCCACGCTCTTCTTTTGCAGAATGCCTACTATCTGCTGACCCCTTCTGCGGAAGTACCCGCCGAAAAAGTGGAGGCTTTCCGTAATCTTGTAGCGGATATCGGCGCCATTCCCTTAGTTCTCAGCCCGAAGGAGCATGACCGGATTACGGCGGGCATCAGTCATCTGCCCCATATTATCGCTTCTTCTTTGGTAAATTTTGTGAAGGATAACGATACGAAAGACGCCCTTATGAAGCAGATTGCCGCAGGCGGTTTCAAGGATATTACCCGGATTGCTTCCTCTTCCCCGGATGTCTGGCAGCAGATATGCCTCACCAACGGCGAAAACATTACGGAAATGCTTTCCTTATACATCAAAGCCCTGTCTTCTGTAAAGGAGCTTCTCGAAAAGAAAGACGCGGACGCCCTCTATGCCTTCTTTGACAGTGCCCGCACCTACCGGGACTCCTTTGTGGCAAATGCCAACGGCTCCGTTGCACGCATTTACGATTTCACGGTGAACATCGACGACAAGGCAGGCTCCATGGCTTCCATCATGAACATTCTTGCCGAGCACGGCTTAAGCATCAAGAACATCGGCATCACCCACAGCAGGGAGCGTGCGGAAGGTGCCGTACGGTTGGAATTCTATGACAAAACCTCCCTTACCAAGGCAAGAGAGGTCTTAAGTGAAAAACGATATACGATTGTTTAATGGTTACGCCCCCGCGCCCTGCAGGTAAAGAAACCGCTTAGAAAAATCCCGGCAAAGCCGCCTGCGGTGTCCAGTAGCACATCCTTGAAGTTACCGCTTCTCCCGGGAATAAAGGTCTGATGAAACTCATCTCCCGCTGCGGACAGGAACACAATTCCCGTGCATATAAGCATACAGATAAGCTGCTTTTTTCCTCCGGTTTTTCCGAAAATTATCCGGAAGAAAAAGAACCATAAGCATCCTAAAACGGCATACTCGGTAAAGTGTGCCGTTTTCCTTATGGAAAATTCCAGACTTTCCGCAAGAAGTGCGATTTTCTCCTCACTCCGGTGTCCGAAAGTCAGTTTATCGAATACCTGTGCCGTCTTTAAGGCAATACTGCCGCTTAAAGAACCGGAGGTCTCGCCATTCTGGGCGGAAAACGAAAATATCATACTATACCACAGAAAAAGCAGAATAATGATTATCGCTGCTTTTCTGAATTTACTGTATTTTTTCATTTACTGCTGTTCTTCCACGGTCTGATAGGCTTCAATGCGGAAAGCATCCATTTCCGGCATACCCACAAAAATGGCACCGTAGGAAATCGTATCCTCTTTCTTTTCGATTCTCACGATTTCTACCACCGCATGCAGTACCTCTTTTGTCCAGATGGTAAGATACGCTTCATAAATAGCGCCTATCATAAGAGGCTCCTTGCAGGTAAAGCCGACGCCGGCTTTGGAAATATCCACAACCTCAATGTCCACTTCTTCTTCTCTTCCATTGTCAAGACGTTTCATGACAATGGAGGATGTAAGTCTGGTTCGTCTGTTTCTTCTTCTCTCTTCCATGCCGCACTCCCTTCTTTGGTGTTTGAATATGCCTATTTTACCGCAAATTTCTTATTTAATCAACATAGCATCGCCAAAAGAGAAAAACCTGTATTTTTCCCGGATGGCTTCCTCGTAGGCATTTAAGATGTGTTCCCTGCCTGCAAGGGCGGAAACCAGCATAACCAGAGTGGACTCCGGCAGATGGAAATTAGTAATCAGTGCATCCAGCACCTTGAATTTGTAACCCGGATAGATAAAAATTTCCGTATTGTCACAGCCTTCTTTTACCATGCCGCTTTCATCCGCGGCACTCTCCACGGTACGGCAGCTTGTGGTGCCCACGCAGATAACCCTGTGCCCTTCTTTTTTTGCCTTGTTGATTTTATCGGCAGCTTCCTTCGTCACCTGATAAAATTCAGAATGCATATGGTGCTCTAAAATATTGTCCACCTTGACCGGACGGAACGTACCGAGTCCTACATGCAGGGTAACGTAAGCAATGTCGATGCCTTTTTCTTCAATCTGTTTCAGAAGTTCTTTGGTAAAATGAAGTCCCGCCGTAGGAGCCGCCGCGCTGCCCTCATACTTGGCATAGACGGTCTGGTAACGGTTCTTGTCCTGCAGCTTGTGGGTAATGTAAGGAGGCAGGGGCATTTCGCCTAACTTGTCCAGTATTTCTTCAAAAATGCCTTCATAGGAAAACTGGATAAGACGGTTGCCGTCCTCTACGGTCTCTAATACGGTGGCATGTAAAAGTCCCTCTCCGAATACGATTTTCGTACCCGGCTTGCACTTTTTGCCCGGCTTCACCAGGGTTTCCCAGATGTCATTTTCTTTTCGCTTTAAGAGCAGCACTTCAATGGCTGCTCCCGTATCTTCTTTGTGTCCGATTAACCTTGCCGGAATGACCTTGGTGTTGTTAAGCACCAGACAGTCCCCGGGATTTAAGTAGTTAATCACTTCCTTAAAAATATGGTGGGAAGTTTCTCCCGTTTCCTTATCCAGAACAAGGAGTCTGGAGGAGGAACGGTCCTCAAGCGGGTCCTGTGCAATCAGTTCCTCCGGCAGGTCAAAATAAAAATCGGATTTCTGCAAATTCTGTGTCATTTATAAACAGGCTCCTTCAACAAATGCCTTGTAACCTCTGTATGTCTCGTAAATATCTGCCTTGCTGGTAGCTTCCCAAGGTGCATGCATGTTCAGTACGGCAACACCGCTGTCGATAACATTCATGCCGTAAAGAGCTAAAATGTAAGCGATGGTTCCGCCGCCGCCCACATCGACTTTACCGAGTTCTGCGGTCTGGAAGCCGATGCCTGCTTTTTCAAAAATGCCGCGGATATGAGCCATGTATTCGGCATTGGCATCGTTGGAGCCGGACTTTCCTCTGGCACCGGTAAATTTGTTGAATACCATACCCTGTCCTAAGAATGCCGCATTCTTCTTTTCAAAGCAGGATGCGTAAGTGGGGTCAAAGCCGGCGCTGACATCGGAGGAAAGCATGCAGGAATGTGCCAGACATCTTCTGACATTCAGTTCGCTGTATTCTCCGGTGAGGTTCATGAGCTCTGCCACGCTGTTTTCAAAGAAACGGGACTGCATACCGGTTGCACCGACGGAACCGATTTCTTCCTTATCTACCAAGATGCAGCACATGCATCTGTCGGTCTTCTTGGTATCGAGCATTGCCTTTAAGGAAGTAAACGCGCAGACTCTGTCGTCCTGACCGTATGCTAAAATCATGCTTCTGTCGAAGCCTGCTTCTCTGGCATGGCCTGCGGGAACAACCTCTAACTCTGCGGAAAGGAAATCCTCCTCTTCCACATCATAAGTTTTCTTTAAGATATCCAGAACGCCCGCTTTTACGGCTTCCTTGGCTTTCTCTTCTTTTTCGCCCGGCTTAATGGTAATGGGCTTGCTGCCTACAATCAAATCTAAAGCTTCACCTTCGATAACCTTGGCTGCCTTCTTTTCCATCTGCTCTGCCGCTAAATGAATGAGAATGTCGGAAATGAAGAATACGGGGTCGTCATCCTCTTCTCCCACATTTACTTCTACGGTCGTGCCGTCTTTTTTCACAATAACACCGTGAAGAGCCAGAGGAAGGGTTACCCACTGGTACTTCTTGATACCGCCGTAGTAATGGGTATCCAGATAAGCAAAGCCGCCGTCCTCATAAAGGGGATTCTGCTTTACATCCATTCTCGGAGAATCAATGTGGGCGCCTAAGATATTCATGCCTTCCGTCATGGGCTTTTCGCCTAACTGATACAGGGCAATGGACTTGTTCATCCAGACGGAATATACCTTGTCGCCCTTCTTTAATTTCTTACCTTCGGCAATGGCTTTTTCCAGTTCCACATAGCCTTTCTCTTCACAGAGATTGACGATGGTATCGATGCATTCTCTCTCTGTTTTGCCGTTATCCAGGAACTCTCTGTATTCCGCAGAGAGTTTTTCCAGTTCCTTTAACTGTTTTTCATCATAAACTTCCCATAAATTTTTACGTTCCAATTTTAATACTCCTTTCCTTATTGACGTAAGGTAGCACCGAGCTGTTCCAGACCGTTTAAGATTTTCTTCATGGCTCCTGTCACATCGCTCTCTTCCAGGGTTCTGTCCTTTGCACGGAAGGTAACGGAATAAGCCATGGACTTGTAGCCTTCTTTAATCTGGTCGCCTTCGTATAAGTCGAACAACTGGTAAGACTCCAGAATTTTGCCGCCTCTCTGGGCAATGACGCCCTCGATATCGCCTGCCAGAACGGTCTTGGGAACCTCTAAGGAAATATCTCTGGTTACGGCAGGATACTTGGCAATGCCTTCGTACTTGCGGTCAAAGGTTGCAAAATCCAGTACATTCAAAATATCAATTACGGCTACATAAACTCTGGTGCCGATGGCATAGTTGTCGCATACAGCGGGGTGTACTTCTCCAATATAACCCAATTCTTCGCCTTCGTAAACAATTTTTGCCTGACGTCCGGGATGCAGGAAGTTTTTGCCTGCCTTGGGGTCGTACACAATTCTCTTCTTCATGCCGATGCTGTCAAAGAATTCTTCTACTACGCCCTTTAAGCTGTAGAAGTCGCCGTCACCGTACATACCTAAGGTAAACTGCATTCTTTCCTCCGGCTGCTCGGTCAGGGGCAGGGATTTTGCTATATAAATATTGCCCAATTCATATAATCTTACATTCTTGTTTCTTCTGTTGTAGTTGGTGGAAAGGCTGGTCAGCATGCCGTTTAAGGATAAGGTTCTCATAATGGAGAAATCCTCGCCTAAAGGGTTGGCAATGGTAATTGCCGCTCTTGCCTTATCGTCCTCATCCAGCAGTAATTTGTTAAATACCTTGGGACTTTCAAAGGAGTAGCACATACCCTGTGAAAAACCGCAGTACTCTGCAATATCCCTTGCCTTCTGCTCAATACGAAGCTTGAAGGAAAGCTTACCGGTTGTAGTTTCGCCCTTGGGCAGTGTGGTGGGAATTTTGTCATAGCCGAAGAAACGGGCTACTTCCTCTGCCATATCCGCACGGCCTGCCAGATCCTGACGGAAGGAAGGAATAACAAGCTCCTTGCCGTCTTTTCCGTCCCTTACTTCCACTTCCAGTTTCTTGAAAATGGCAAGCATCTGTTCCTCGGTAACGGCTGTACCGAGCAGTGCATTATATTTTGCGGGTTCAAAAGGAAGCACGCGTAAGGGTTTGATGGGAAGCCCCTCTTCTACGGTACCGCTTACCACTTCGCCGCAGCCCAGCTCTACAATGAGCTGGCAGGCTCTGTCGATGGCAGCCTTGGCATTGGCAGGGTCAAGACCCTTTTCAAAGATACCGGATGCTTCGGTTCTAAGTCCCAGTCTCTTGGCGGATTTACGGATGTTCGGGCCGTTGAAGGTCGCCGCTTCAAACAGTACGGTCTTTACTTCGTCCGTAATCATGGAGTTTTCACCGCCCATGATGCCGGCTACACCGATTTCTTTTTCCGCATCGCAGATCATCAGGACATTATTGTCTAATTTTCTGGGTTGACCGTCCAGGGTCACAAATTCGTCCCCGTCCTTGGCACGTCTTACGATAATCTGTCCGCCTGCAATGGTGGAAAGGTCGTATGCATGCATGGGCTGTCCGTATTCTTCCATCACATAGTTGGTAATGTCAACCAGGTTGTTGATGGGACGGATGCCGCTGGCTGCCAGTCTTCTCTGCATCCATTCGGGAGAAGGTCCGATTTTGATATTCCTGCATACTCTTGCACAGTATCTGGTGCAGAGGTCGGTATCTTCAATGGAAACCTTGATGTAGTTGTTTACATCGTCTCCTGCTTCTTTTACTTCCACAACGGGAGGCACGAAGGGCTTGTCAAAGGTTGCGGCTGCTTCTCTGGCAATACCTAAAATGCTGTAGCAGTCCACACGGTTGCTGGTGATTTCGTATTCAAATACGGTGTCATGCAGACCCAGTACTTCGATGGCGTCATCACCTACCTTTACGCTGTCCGGGAAAATGTAAATGCCGTTGTCCGGTGCGTCCGGATACATATCCTTGGAAGAACCAAGTTCTTCGATGGAACACATCATACCGTTTGACGGTACGCCGCGCAGTTTTCCTGCCTTAATGTCAATGCCGTCTTCCGGTAATGGGCCGCCGTCATGACCGCCTGCTACTTTGCCGCCGTCCAAAACAACGGGAACCTTGTCGCCTACTTTTACATTGGGTGCGCCGGTTACAATCTGGATCACCCCGGAACCGATGTTTACCTGGCAGACAATCAGCTTGTCCGCATCCGGGTGCTTTTCGATTTTTTCAATCTGGCCCACAACGATTTTCTCAAGGTTTTTATCCATTCTTTCAAAGCCCTCTACCTTTGTTCCGGTAAGGGTCATTCTGTCGCAGTATTCCTGGTCGGTACAGGTAAGTCCCGGCACATATGCTTTAATCCATGATAATGCTGTATTCATGTTTCTTTCCTCTCATTCTACTTTAATCATTCAATCTCTTCAACTTTTTTCAATTAAAACTGCTTTAAGAAACGGATATCGTTTTCGTATAAAAGACGCATGTCATCAATTTCATATTTTAAGAGGGCAATACGCTCCAGGCCGACGCCGAAGGCAAATCCGGTGTATTCTTCCGGGTCAATGCCGCTCATCTCCAGTACATGGGGATGTACCATGCCGCAGCCTAAAATTTCAATCCAGCCGCTGCCCTTGCAGAAACGGCATCCGCTGCCGCCGCACTTGAAGCAGGACACATCCATTTCAGCGGAAGGCTCTGTGAACGGGAAGTGATGGGGTCTGAATTTAACCTTGGTATCTTCTCCGAAAAGCTCTCTTGCGAACTCTGCCAGAGTACCCTTTAAGTCGGAGAAGGTAATGTTTTTGTCAATAACCAGTCCTTCAATCTGATGGAAGGAGGGAGAATGGGTAGCATCCACTTCATCGGCACGGAATACACGTCCGGGCGCTAACATACGGATGGGCAGCTTGCCTTTTTCCATTTCATGTACCTGGGTGCCGGAGGTCTGGGTACGAAGTAAGAACTCCCCGGTAATATAGAAGGTATCCTGTTCATCCTTGGCGGGATGGTCTGCGGGAATGTTCAGGGCTTCAAAGTTGTAATAGTCTTTTTCGATTTCGGGACCTTCCACCACATCATAACCCATACCGATGAAGATTCGCTCTACTTCTTCAAGGGCGATGGTATTGGGATGTCTGTGTCCGATCAGGGCTTTCTTGGCAGGCAGGGTTACGTCGATAACTTCTGCTTTTAACTTGGCTTCTCTGACCGCTTTTTCCATTCTTGCCTTGGCAGCATCCAAAACCTTCTCAATTTCCTCTCTGGTTTCGTTTACCATCTGGCCGACCTTGGGACGTTCTTCGGGAGAAACATCCTTCATGGATTTTAAAACGGCTGTCAGCTCACCCTTTTTACCAAGTACATTGACACGTACTTCGTTTAACTTGTCCAGGGCATCGCTGGCTTCAATCTGCGCCAATGCCTGCGCTTTGATTTGTTCCAATTTTTCTTTCATGGTGAAATCCTCTCTTTTTATAAAAATTTCGTTTGCAGGGAAGGTCATCGTCCGTCTTGTTTTCTTAAATAAAGACATAAAAAAACGTCCCCTGCATCTGCAAGGGACGAATCAAATCCGTGGTACCACCCAATTTCCCGGTTGCCCGGGCACTCATTTCACTTAACGCGTGTCACGTCCTGTCCTACTTTCCGTCATATTCCTACAAGGGTTCGGCAGGCAGCTCCGGCGGGAAATTCACAAAGCATAAGAACTGAAGAGGACTTGCAGCCGGTGATCCTCTCTCTCTGACAGAAAATGCATTGCTACTTTACGCTTTCACAGCTTTTCACTAAACCTCATTGTAATGAGCAAAATAAGAAAAGTCAAGGACTTTTTATTCCAGATTCAGCTTCTTTGCGAAAAGATAATCCGTTAAGAAGAAGCATGCTACGCCTAAGACGACTTCCACAATACATATCATGGACATCAAACGGCTTACGGCATTCAATATGGCTGTCTCTGTAAGAGAAAGTGTTGTTATATCCACTTCCACATTATACAGGTTGAATTTATTCGCCCAAAGGAAAACGGTCACTCCCATCACACACTGGGTAATAAAATATATCAGTGCATAGGCACCAACGCTGGCTGCAATTTTATGAGTCCTGTTGGTCTGTCCTATCGCAACTGCCGTAAACTCTGCCATCTGTGCATATATGAAGATAATTCCCATGCATAAAATAAATACGTTAAAAAGCCCATGGTATTCTTTCATGATGAAAATTTGTTGCAGGGTCATTTCAAATGAACGATACAGGTCGTCAATAACAGCCAAATCATTTCGCAACAGGGATGTGGATACCAGAATGGCAACCGCCATAAGAATATCCATTACCAGTGAGCTGATTAACTTGCTTGCAATAATCTGTTTGCTGCTTACCGGCAGGGTAAAGGTAAGATATCCCTCATCTGTGACGAGATTTTTGTAAAACCGCACGATGTTAATCACAACAGTGCCAAATAGGCATCCCAGAATAACTACCACATACAAAACTCCCATCAGACTGTTCGTAAATTCCAGAACAATGTTTCTCGGCAGAAGCAGATACAGTTTGTAAAGAAACGTAACACCAAATAAAGCTATAAAAAGAAGACCGTAATTTCTGAATAACGCCTTAAAATCATGTTTCAAAAGTTTTCCTAACATTTGAATACCTCCCTGAACAATGCATCTATCGACTTGCCGCTTTCCATACGGATGCTTTCCACATCCTTCTGCATAAGGAGCTGTCCTTCCTTAATGAACACCACTTCATCCAGAATATTTTCCACATCGCTGATTAAATGGGTGGAAATGATAACCGTGGCTTCCGGGTTGTAGTTGCCGATGATGGTTCTTAAAATATAATCTCTGGCAGCAGGGTCCACGCCGCCGATGGGCTCATCCAGCATATAGAGCTTTGCGTTCCGGCTCATTACTAAAATAAGCTGTACCTTTTCCCTGTTTCCTTTGGACAACTGGGACAGTCTCTGGTTTCTGTCAATATGCAGCTCGCTAAGCATGGTATAGGCTTTCTCTTTGGAAAAGTCCTCGTAGAAATCCGCAAAATACTCCACCATTTCTTCCACCCGCATCCAGGTGTTTAAGTACGTACGTTCCGGTAAGTAGGAAACCATGGTTTTGGTCTTGTGCCCTACCGGCTCCCCGTCAATTTTAATGGTTCCTTCCGTCGGCACCAAAAGTCCGTTTGCCAGCTTAATCAAGGTGGATTTTCCGCTGCCGTTTGGTCCGAGCAATCCTACGATTTTTCCTTTTCCCACCGAGAAACTCACCTGTTTTAATGCCTGAAAGCTACCATATCGTTTTGAAACTTTCTCACAAACAAATACATTCTCCTGCATTGTTTACTCCTCTTCTTTCTCCATATTTTCAATCATGGATATCATTTCTTTTCTGTCAAAACCCAATTTTTCCATTTTGGACAGAAAGATTTTCACCTGTTCTCTTGCTATCTCCTCTTTTTCCTTTCCGATGTCTTCCACATTTTCGGTCACAAACCGTCCGGAGGTACGCCTGCTTTCCACAAGTCCGATGTTTTCTAATTCAGACAATGCTTTCTGCATCGTGTTGGGGTTTACGCATGCCTCCATGGCAAGCTCCCTCACCGCCGGAATTTTACTTCCCGGCTTATAAACGCCCGTGGTAATCCTGCGTTTCATTTCCTCCAAAATCTGTGTGTAAATCGGTCTGTCTGAGTCAAAATCCCAAGCCATCCGCTCACTCCTTTTCATTTTCGTATCGATACGCTTCGCCCTGTACTACTGTACTAAGCACTTAATACAAAATACATATAGTAGTACAGTATGTCAAGACGAAAAATTACAAAAAAACACCCCCGATACCGTCCGGTTTCGAGGGTGTAAGCTGATTTTTGTTGTTTGGTTCTTGTTACTTGGTTCTTGTTGTTTGGTTCTTGTTACTGATTGCTTATTATTTATTACTGCTTTCTTTTTTCACTTCTTCTTTCGTCCTGCTTTTTATACAGGAACTTGTATGCAGGTCCGAAATACCGGTTAATCTGGGCTCCTATGAGAATAATATAGATACCGAAATACAGCCAAATCATGAGAATGACTATCATGGACAGGCTGCCGTAGGTATCAAACGCATCTCCGTTTCCCACATACAGGGAAAAGCCCCAGGAAAAAGTGCCCCACGCCACCGCCGAAAAAGCGGCTCCCGGAAGCTGCATGCGGAGCTTCATTTTTTTATTGGGTACAAAGGTATAAATCATGGTAAAGAAAATCGTCATGACCGCCCACACCACAGCAAAACGCAGATGCAGAAGAAAATCAAACAAATCCATCGTCCGCGGAAACTGGCTGACTATGTAATTCACCAGAACCTTACCGAAAACGTTGATAAGAAGGGACAGAATAACCGCTGCCAGCATAATCAGTGTGTAAAAGCTGCTCATCACGCGGAGCAGGAAATAATTACGTTTTTCGTCTACTTCATTGATTTCATTTAAGCCTCTCGTCAGGGCAAGCACGCCCTTGCCTGCCGACCACCAGGTTGCGATTGCCGCTACAGAAAGGACACCCGCTGAGGACTCATACACATCGGAAATAATCTGCACCAGAAGCGGTCTTAAAACTTCCGGTATCATATCTCCCAGAAAGCTTATCAGATTGCTCTTGGTAACCGGGGTATAGGGAATGACCGTGCAGAGCAAAATGAGCATGGGGATGAGCGATAAAAAAATAAAAAAAGCTACACTGGACGCATAAGCACCGATATTTTTCCGGTTCATCTTAATCCGGAAATCATCTGCAATAAGCAAAAGTTTCTTCCACATGTTTATTCGTTCACCTTTTCTATGTTTCTGTTCTTACATTTTCTATCTTACAGTTCTTATAAAAATACAATAAAATGTCGGCTGAGGTATACCCTTTTTCCGCCATATGTCTTGCCGCATTCTGGGACATTCCCGCCCCATGACCGTATCCGCCGCCGTATAGTTTATATCCTATCATATTTTCGCCGTCTTTTATAGTCTCAATCTCAAAAAATGCACTGGGAAGCAGGGTTTTCATTTCCACCTTGCTGCCGTCCTGCCTTACCGCCGTCACGCCTCCCGCGCACAAAACCGCGCGGATGTTGTACTGGGACAAAACTGTCACCGTCCTCTTTTCCCCTTTTATCACAAGGCTTTCCGCAATGCCGCCGTCCCCTCTTTTACCGATATGGATATCCGTTATCCTGCCTAAATCTTCCCATTTTCTGGCAGTCTCCGCGTTGCCGCCTGCATGCTCTGTCTTGCCACCGTTTTTCTCCGTCATACTTTCGTTTTTTTCTGTCTTACTGCCGGTATTTCCTGTCTTGTTTCCAGTATTTTCTGTCTTGCTTCCGGTATTTTCTGCCCGGCTTTCGGAATTTTCACCGTTTTCCTCCACAAGTATTCGGTCCGGCTCCGCTTCCTGCCTCTCCTTTAAGACTTTCTGCAGACTATCCGTATCTATGTTTTCCACCGTGATGCTCCACCGGTACCATGGCTCCTGCCGTTCAAAATCCGTTTCCGGCGGATTGTGTAAAAATTCATGAAAATAATCGCCCCGGCACATATCCTGTGCTGTGAAAACAGGAGTTTCACTGATGGATGCTGCAGTCAGATAGCTCCCCTTTTTTTCCTCACCCGGGTTCCACACTCGTTCATCCGCTCCGAAACCGCAGGAGGTGGAGTAATAATAAGTATCCACCAATTCCCCGTTTAGCCGTACCACTTCTCCCTTCGTTTCCTGCACCGCCTGTATGGCTTCCTCTTTTTCTGCGGTATTGTTATAAACCTGATAGCCGGTGCTGTCGTCCACATGGGCGCCGTATTCCGCATATCCCGGACTCTCCAGATGGGCATAGACATAGGTTCTCGCACAGATTGCCTGTGCTTTCAGGGCTTCCATCGGATACGATACCGGCATTTCACTGGGAACCACGCCATAGAGATACTCCTCTATGGGAAGTTCATTAATAACCACAAATCCCTGTCCGGTCTTGCGGATTTCTATAGTACCCCGGTAGGCTGGTGTGCCCTGGCTGCGTTTTACGGAAAACAGGCTTATTTTTCCGCTACTGTCTGTAGGGGTAAGCACAACACGCGCACATTCTGTAAACCATACACTGTTTCCATCCAGCAAAAGCTCTTCTCCCCCCGCATGCTTTTCCACAAGTTCCCCGTCCAGCCCATAATGCAGTTCCCATTCCGTGTCACATGAAAGCTTTACCTCTTTGTGTAAAATCCCCTGATAGTCACTGTTTTGTATCAGTACACGGATAGTTTCTTCTCCGGTATAGACCGCGGGCTCCTTGTGAGCCAAAGCATTTCCGCCGCTGACGGAATTTTCTGCCTCCATGCCTTGCAAAATAGCATCTTTAGCATCGTTGTTGCTGTTATTTCCGATGCCATTGTCAAAGCTGCCTTCTGCTCCTTCTCCAGTTTTCGCCCCTTCTGTAGGGTACGTTCCGGTTTTTGTATTTTGCTTTTTTGCCATGCTGCAACTATTCACGCAGCTTATTCCCAAAAGCAACAGAATACCTATCATAATTAGAACGGTTTTCTTATGTATACGCTCCGTTTTCCCCATTTATCCACGCTTCCCCTTTCCCTTACGTGCCTTTCAATGCTTTTTGCTCTCCGGCACGTAAACTTTCCTCGCATTCTCTACATCCTCTAATATAAGCAAGAAAAGAGCAGCACATTCATGCTGCTCTTTCGTATCCTGTGTATCCCCAAAATGCCGGCTCCTGCCTTTTGACTCCTAACTGTCGTTAGGTGGGTCACCGCAACTATGCTTTTGCCTTCCCCTGCAATCCTCTTTCGAGTGGAGGCTTGACAGCCACACAGCAATATAGGAATCCCGTTTAAAGTAAATGTAGGTTCAAAACTAACAAGAGTTTATCGCACATTTCAGGTTAGATTTATTATAGCAAAACCACTGCTATTTTACAACTGTAAAATTTTAACACTTATTATAACTGAGGGCCTGCTGCAACTAAAGCCTTACCTGCTGCATTTCCTTCATACTTAGCAAAGTTCTTGATGAATCTGCCTGCTAAGTCTTTTGCCTTAGCTTCCCATTCGGACGCATCCTTGTAGGTGTCTCTCGGGTCTAAGATTGCAGGGTCAACGCCGGGCAGTTCCGTAGGAACTTCAAAGTCAAAGTGAGGAATCTTCTTGGTAGGAGCTTCGTTAATAGCACCGCTTAAGATAGCATCGATGATACCACGGGTATCCTTAATGGAGATACGCTTGCCGGTACCGTTCCAGCCGGTGTTTACTAAGTATGCCTTAGCACCGCTCTTCTGCATCTTCTTAACTAACTCTTCTGCATACTTGGTAGGATGCAGTTCCAGGAATGCCTGACCAAAGCAAGCGGAGAAGGTCGGAGTAGGCTCTGTAATACCACGCTCTGTACCTGCAAGCTTTGCGGTAAATCCGGAAAGGAAGTAATACTGTGTCTGTTCCGGTGTCAGAATAGATACAGGAGGAAGTACGCCGAATGCATCTGCGGAAAGGAAGATTACGTTCTTTGCAGCGGGTGCGGAAGAAATAGGACGTACAATGTTCTTAATATGATTGATCGGATAAGAAACACGGGTATTCTCGGTTACGCTCTTATCGTTGAAATCAATCTTGCCTTCTGCATCAACGGTAACGTTTTCCAGAAGAGCATCACGCTTGATAGCGTTGTAGATATCGGGTTCGGACTCTTTGTCAAGGTTGATAACCTTTGCATAGCAGCCGCCTTCGAAGTTGAATACGCCGTTGTCGTCCCAGCCGTGTTCGTCATCGCCGATGAGCAAACGCTTAGGGTCGGTGGAAAGGGTGGTCTTACCGGTACCGGACAGACCAAAGAAGATTGCGGTGTTCTTGCCTTCCATATCGGTGTTTGCGGAGCAGTGCATGGAAGCCATGCCCTTTAAAGGCAGGTAGTAGTTCATCATGGAGAACATACCCTTCTTCATTTCTCCGCCGTACCAGGTATTTACGATAACCTGCTCACGGCTTGTGATGTTGAATGCTACGCAGGTTTCGGAGTTAAGACCTAATTCCTTGTAGTTTTCCACTTTTGCCTTGGATGCGTTGTAAACAACGAAGTCCGGCTCAAAGTTTGCTAATTCTTCTTCGGTAGGCTTAATGAACATGTTGGTTACAAAATGTGCCTGCCAAGCTACTTCTACGATGAAACGGATAGCCATACGGGTATCTTTGTTTGCGCCGCAGAATGCATCTACTACGAACAATCTCTTGTTGGAAAGCTCTTTCTTTGCGATTTCCTTAACGGCTGCCCAAGCTTCCTCTGTCATAGGATGGTTGTCGTTCTTATATTCATCGGATGTCCACCAAACAGTATCCTTGGAATTTTCATCCACTACGATAAACTTGTCTTTAGGGGAACGTCCTGTATAGATACCGGTCATAACGTTAACCGCACCAAGCTCTGTTACCTGGCCTTTTTCATAGCCTGTCAGTTCAGGTTTGGTCTCTTCTTCAAATAACATTTCATAAGAAGGATTGTGAACGATCTCTGTAGTACCGGTAATGCCGTACTTGCTTAAATTAATCTCTGCCATCTTACATTAACCTCTTTCCTTATTTTTTGTATGTGTTTATCTTCTGCCACATCGGTTGTATTATCTCAAAAGCCATTAAAAATGTCAAGAAACCGTTAAAAATTTTATACCAATTTTAGAATTTTGCCGTTTCTTCCTTAAGCCACTGTTTTTCCTCTTCGGTAAGATACGGGGAAATCTTTTCGTAAACGGCCTGCTGGTACTCATTTAACATGGCAATCTGCGTATCGGACAAGTATTTTACATCGATACCGTCCCGGTCAATAGGCGCCCAGGTGAGGGTGTTGAAATGCATGAACTGTCCGTATTCGTTCTTCACATCATTTTTCGCTACCATGACGTTTTCGATACGGATGCCGTGACTGCCCGCAATATAAACACCGGGTTCGTTGGTAATGTCCATGCCCGCCTCAAACACAGCCTCTTCCATGCCGTTTGTGAAGCGCCAGCGCATTCCCTGGGGTCCTTCGTGTACGTTTAAGATATAGCCTACGCCGTGGCCGGTGCCGCACTGGTAGTCAATACCTAAATCCCACAGCGGCTGACGCGCCAGGATGTCTAAATTTCTGCCGGTGCAGCCGTAAAGCCAGTGTGCATGGGTAAGCTGCATGACCGCAGCCGCCACCTTGGTATAGTGCATTCTGATTTCATCGGAAATGGGGCCTAACACAATGGTTCTTGTAACGTCCGTTGTACCGCCTAAGTACTGTCCGCCGGAGTCTACCAGAAGCATACCTTCCGGAGCAAGGGTTGCTGCCGTTTCCGGGGTCGCTTCGTAATGCATCATGGCGGCATTTGCCTTGTAGCCCGCAATAGTCGGGAAGGATAAATCAAGGAAACCCGGAATTTGTCTGCGTAAGCCCTCCAGATAATCGGCTGCCGTCACTTCGGTAATTTCTTCCTTGCCCACATGGGTTTTCAGCCAGTAGATGAATTTCGTCACTGCCACGCTGTCCTGTAAGAAAATCTTTTCCATATTGGCAAGCTCGGTGGCATTCTTTACGGCTTTCAGAAGTTCGGTGGGATTTTTGCCCTCCGTGACTGCCTGCTTTTCCTGTAATATTTTATAGAAGTTATAGCCTACATAACGTACATCCAGAAGGTTCCTGCCATTCTCCGGAAGTGCCTTTACAAAGTCCGTGATTTCTCCGTATTCCTTTACTTCCGTACCGGTTTCACCGAGGTAGGAAAGCACTTCATCGGTAAGGGCTTTCTTCCGGATAAACAGCACAGCTCTGTCCTTTGTAATATAGGCATAGGACATGGTTACGGGATTGCATTCCACATCGCAGCCGCGGATGTTGAACAGCCACATAATGTCGTCCAGTTTCGTAAGAAGCAGACTCTCCGCTCCTTTCTTTGCCAGCTCATCCCGCACCTCGGCAAGCTTCTCTCCTGCGGTCTTTCCTACGATGTCGTCGGGAAGCACACTGACCCGTCCCGCCGGAAATGCCGGTCTGTCCGTCCAGATGCTCTCCGCAAGGTCTTTGTCATAGGAAAAGACAATGTTTTTACCGGCAAGTGCTTTTTCGTAACGCTTGCCCTCCGCTGCGGAAATAACTCTGCCGTCAAAGCCCAGTGTTTCGCCGTCCTTCATTTCTTTCTGTAAAAATTCTTCTATGGTGGGAACCCCTTCCTGCAGCATGCGGAACAGGGTAATGCCCGTGCCCTGCAGTTCGTTTTCTGCCTGGATAAAGTATCTGCCGTCCGTCCAGAGACCGGCGCCGTCCGTCCATACGACCAGAGTGCCGTTGGAACCGGTAAATCCGCAGAAAAATTCTCTTACCTTAAAATAATCGTTTACATATTCCGAATTGTGGAAATCCGCTGTGGGAATCATGTAAAAATCGATTTTTTCCTGCTGCATCACATTCCGCAATGCCTGCAGTCTTTCTTTTATCATTCTGTTTTCCATAAGCCGAAACCTTTCCGTATCCGTTATATAAGCGGATACTGTCTTATCCCAAAGTCTTTTTGAAAATACTTTGCTTCCGCTCATTATTCTAATCTTTTTCCGGCAAAAAATCCACCGCATTTCTTTCCCTAATTTGTGAACTTTTTGTAAATTACAAATTTTATCTTGCGGCAGACAGAATTTGTGTGGTAATATTAGCCTATCTTTTACATCTCGATTTTTACAGCAATTCTGTATATTATACATGTGAATCATATCATTTTTCATCAGGATTCCAGCAATTACCATAAAGAAAGGAGTAATGTAACAAATGGAACGGAATACTTATTCAGATGTTACCCCTGAAATCATCAGACTCGCCAAACTGTCTGAAGAAGCAGGTGTTATTGATTCGGCTTTATTTACCAAATACGATGTAAAGCGCGGCTTACGAGACTTAAACGGTAAAGGTGTCCTAGCAGGCCTCACCCATATATCCGATGTACGTGCCACCGAAATTAAGGACGGCGTAGAGGTTCCCGCCCACGGAAAGCTCTTCTACCGCGGCTACAACGTACAGGATTTGATTAACGGCTTCACAAGGGACGACCATTTCGGTTTTGAAGAAACCGCCTATCTCCTTCTTTTCAGCGAACTTCCCAATGAAAAAGAACTGGTGGATTTTAAAAAGCTTTTGGGCAGCTACCGCAGTCTTCCCACCAGCTTTGTACGCGATATTATTATGAAGGCTCCCAGCAAGGATATGATGAATACACTGGCGCGAAGCGTTTTAACCCTGTACTCCTATGATGACAGAGCGGACGACACTTCCATTCCCAACGTACTCCGCCAGTGCCTGCAGCTTATCAGCCTGTTCCCCATGCTTTCCATTTACGGCTATCAGGCATACAGCCACTACCATGACGGCAACAGCTTATACATTCACCAGCCCATACCGGAATTGTCCGCCGCAGAAAATATTTTACATATCCTGCGTCCTGACAGCTCCTATACGCCTCTGGAGGCAAAAATACTGGATATTGCCCTGGTGCTTCACATGGAGCACGGCGGCGGTAACAACTCTTCCTTCACCACCCATGTAGTTACCTCCTCCCTGACGGACACATACTCCACCATTGCGGCAGCCATCGGTTCCTTAAAGGGGCCCAGACACGGCGGTGCCAACATCAAGGTGGTAAAGATGTTTGAGGACATGAAGCAGGAAGTACATGACTGGGAGGACGAAGAAGAAGTTTCTGCTTATTTAAAGAAGCTGCTTCACAAGGAAGCCTTTGACCATGCCGGTCTGATTTACGGTGTAGGACATGCGATTTATTCCAAGTCCGATCCCCGTGCCGTTGCATTCAAGTCCTTCGTACAGAAATTATCCGAGGAAAAGGGCCTGCAGAAAGAATTTGCCCTGTACTCCTTAGTGGAACGATTAGCGCCTCAGATCATTGCCGAGGAAAGACAGATGTACAAGGGTGTCAGCATCAACGTGGACTTCTACTCCGGCTTCGTTTATCACATGCTGGATTTACCCATGGAGCTCTACACTCCTATCTTCGCCATCGCCAGAATTGTCGGCTGGAGCGCCCACAGACTCGAGGAGCTTGCCAACAACGGAAAAATCATCCGTCCCGCTTACAAGCCCATCGGTGAGGACAAGGAATACGTTGCTCTCGACAAACGTTTCTAACTATAAAGTTTCTAAGTATAAAACACAAAAAAGGTGTTGCCGTAAGGCAGCACCTTTTCTTATATGCAGTAGCTTTAGTCTTCGTCCCAGCCTGCGTCGCTGATTTCGATTTTCTTGTCGCGGAGCATCAAATCCCTCACGGCATCCGCAGCCGGTTTTCCCTCAAACAAAATCTTGTTGACCTGTTCGATAATGGGAAGCTGTACATGATATTTTTCCGCCAGTCCCATGGCAGCCTTAGCGGAATACACACCCTCCACTACCATTTTTACCTCAGCCATGGCTTCTTCCATGCTCTTGCCCTGACCGATTAAAATACCGGCTCTCCGGTTGCGGGAATGCATGGACGCGCAGGTAACAATCAGATCCCCGATACCGGTGAGCCCGCAGAAAGTTTCAAACTTAGCTCCCATAGCGGTACCCAGTCTTGCAATTTCGGCAATGCCTCTTGTTATCAGAGCCGCCTTGGTGTTGTCCCCGTAGCCCAGTCCGTCCGCCATACCGGCTGCCAGTGCCACGACGTTTTTCAGAGCACCGCCAAGCTCCATGCCCAGCACATCCGGGCTGGTATACACACGGAACACATCACTGATAAAGATATTCTGCAAATATTCCGCCGTACTGCGCTTCTTCGCCCCTACCACAATCGTGGTGGGAATGCCGCGGCTGACTTCTTCCGCATGGGAAGGTCCGGAAAGAACCGCCACTTCTGCCTGCGGAATCTCCTGTTCAATGATTTCCGACAGCGTCATATAGGTATGGTCTTCCACACCCTTTGCCACATTGACGATAATCTGTCCCGGCACGATGAGCGGTGCAAGTTCCTTTGCCGTTGCTCTGGTGTAGGCGCTTGCAACGGCCATTACCAGCACATCTTTATCCGTTACAGCTTCCCTGTCGTCCGTTGTAAAAATCATGTCCTCCGGCAGTTTGATGCCCGGCAGCATTTTATGCTCATGATTCTGTTTTAACATTTCGATTTCCGCCGGCAGCTTGGACCAGATGGTAATTTCGTGTCCTAATTTATGTAGATGCACGGAAAGGGCAATGCCCCAGCTTCCGCCGCCCAATATACTGATTTTCGCCATAACATCCTCCGTTCCTTCCTCTGTGGGAAAATAAATTTCATTATTCGTCCTTGTTTTTCTTGAACAGATACGTCTTTCGTTCCGTTCCTTTTACCAGTCTTACGATATTCTGTCTGTGCTTCCAGTATGCCATTGCCGTTAAGAAGGCGGTAATGATATACATTTCAATCAGGGTTGCCTGGCTGACGCCCGCACCGAACACACCGAGCTGTCCGCTCACTACCATCTGAATCATAAAGCCCGCATACACAAGCAGGGAACCCAGGGAAACAAAATGGGTGGTTAAGAAGGTTCCGAAAAACAGGATAACACCGGTGGGAATGAAATACGGATGGAAAGAAAGCACCAGTCCGGCAGTTGCCGCAATGCCCTTTCCGCCCTTAAAATGCATATAAAAAGGATAATTATGTCCTAAAATAACTCCGGCTCCGGTATACAGGGCAAACAGGTAAACAAAATCGGGATGGCTCTTTCCGAATAATAATTTGGTTAAGAAAATAGCCGCCATACATTTTAAGCAGTCACCGGCAAATACAATCAAACCCGCCTTGGTGCCCAGCACCCGCAAGGCATTGGTGGTGCCGGAGTTGCCGCTGCCGTGCTCCCTGATGTCGATACCATGTGCTTTTCCATAGAAAAACGCCGTCTGGAATAATCCGAATACATAACCGATTACAAGACAAATAATTCTTTCTGCTATCATTGTTCCTTAGCCTTTCTCTCACGTATAATAAAACGAAGCGGTGTTCCCTTAAATCCGAATGTCTGTCTAATCTGGTTTTCAATGTAACGGGTATAAGAGAAATGCATCAGCTCCTTGTCGTTTACGAAAATAACGAAGGTGGGCGGCTTCACCGCAGCCTGAGTGATGTAGTAAAGCTTTAAGCGCTTACCCTTGTCCGTAGGCGGCTGCTGCATGGCAACGGCTTCCGTCATAATCTCGTTTAAGACACCGGTCTGTACTCTCATGGCATGGTTTTCACTTACCATATCAATGGTTTCAAACAGCTTGGGAAGTCTCTGTCCGGTCTTTGCGGAAATGAACACGATTTCCGCATACTGCATAAAGGAAAGGGTGTTTCTGACCTTTTCCGTAAAGCGGTAAATGGTCTTGTCGTCCTTTTCCACGGCATCCCATTTGTTGACTGCAATGATAATCGCCTTGCCTCTTTCATGGGCAATACCGGCAATCTTGGCATCCTGCTCGGTCACGCCTTCCACTGCATCAATAACCAGAATGACTACATCCGCACGCTCTACGGCGCCTACCGTGCGCACAATCATGTAATGCTCTAAATCTTCCTTGATTTTATTTTTACGGCGAAGTCCTGCCGTATCGATAAACACATAATCCCTGCCGTTAAAGGTCACATCCGTATCCACGGCATCACGGGTGGTGCCGGCAATATCGGAAACAATCAGACGGTTCTCGCCGAGCATCCGGTTGATAATGGAGGATTTACCCACATTGGGCTTTCCGACAATCGCCACACGGATACGGTCGTCTTCTTCCGTGCCGTCCGCTTCCTCCGGGAAATGGGAAATTACCTTATCCAGCATTTCGCCCAGTCCCAGTTTGTTGACGGAAGAAATGGGGTAAGGCTCTCCGATACCCAGATTATAGAATTCATAGACATCATTGCCGTACTTGGCAAAGCTGTCCACCTTGTTTACCACCAGAACCACCGGCTTGTGGGAGCGTCTTAACATGTCCGCTACCTTGGCGTCCGCATCCACAAGTCCCTGCTTCACATCCACCATAAAGATAATGACATCCGCCGTGTCAATCGCCATCTGCGCCTGTTCCCTCATCTGGGACAGAATGATGTCCTTGCTGTCCGGCTCGATACCGCCGGTGTCAATCATGGTGAACACATGGTCCAGCCATGTAATATCTGTATAAATACGGTCCCTTGTAATACCCGGGGTATCTTTTACAATGGAGATTTTTTCACCTGCCAGTGCATTAAAAAGTGTGGACTTTCCTACGTTGGGGCGTCCTACCACGGCTACAATGGGTTTTCTTTTTCTATCACTCATCTGTCTTCCTCCTTGCTCCGGAAAGAATGCTTTTTACAAACTCACAACCACTTGATTTTACAATATCTATCGGCACTTGTAAAGCATTTGTCAGCTCGGAAAGATGCATATCGTCTAAGAATAACTCCTCTTCCAGACGCATGACATTTTCCGGCAGCAGCACCAAATCGCCCAAATCTTTTCCCTTTAGCTGGTTTAAAATATCCTGTCCCGTGAGCAGTCCCGTCACGGTAATGTTTTCCCCGAAGAAATCGTTGCGGATGCAGAATACCTGAATGGTAAGCCCCGGGAACGCCTCTTCCACTTCCTTTACCATTTTCACGATATAAGGATACATCAGCTTGGCGGTAACAAGGGAAATCTTTCCGGTAAGACTGTCGTCCGGCAGCTTTCTTTCTTTTTTTAATTCTTCCATATAATCATGGAATTCATTCAGGAAAAGCCGCACCATACCCACGCCGTTTTCAAGCTGCAGATACCCGTCGTACCGTTCTTCCTCCGGCATGGGGCGCTCCGCTAAAATGTACCATTCGTCACTGGCATGGATAAAATGCACGCCGAACTTAGGGTAGAGCTTTTTCTGCCAGCTTTCAATCAGGTCTATGACCTTGCCGGCATCCTCTTTGTTAAAAGGCTCCAGCGGATACAGGCCGTCACGGAACTTGGAAAGTCCTACCGGCACCACGGAGACACTCTCTAAATAAGGAAGATATTTGGACATTTCCCTGATGCTGAAATCCAGCTCGTCCCCGTCGTTCACGCCCTTGCAGAGTACAATCTGTCCGTTCATTTCAATGCCCGCTTCGTAAAGCCGGTCCAGTTTTTTTAAGGCTTCTCCCGCAAACCGGTTGTGCAGCATCATGCAGCGCAGCTCTGGGTTCATGGTCTGGATGGAAATGTTGATGGGTGCTAAATGGTAACGGATAATCCTGTCGATATCGTGCTCGGACATGTTTGTCAGAGTGATGTAATTGCCCTGCAGGAACGAAAGCCGGGAGTCGTCGTCCTTAAAGTACAGATTTTCCCGCATGCCCTTCGGCATCTGGTCAATAAAGCAAAAAATACATTTGTTGTGGCAGTGGCGGTATTCGCTCATCAGACCGTTTTCAAATTCGATGCCTAAATCCTCATCAAAATCCTTTTCGATTTCCAGACGGCATTCCTCTCCGTCCTTGGTCTCCACGTCCACCTCTATATAAGTATCCTGTATCAGAAATTCAAAATCAAAAACATCCTCAATGACCGTGCCGTCCACAGCCATAATCCTGTCGCCTGGCTCCAGTCCCATCTCTTCCGCGATGCTGCCCGGTTTGACGTTCTTGATTATGTGACCTTTATTTTTATTCATAAATCTGTTTTTTTCCTTTCGTAACCTGCAGGATATACCTGCGGTCCTGTGCCCCTCCACCCTTCCATAATACTATAAATTCCTTGACGTGTCACCCTATGAATGCTATAAATAAAGTGTAAAATTTGTAGTTTCGGAGGAAATCATGGCTAATACACACGAATTGGAAAATGCAATGCCCGTAGCACCTCTTAAAATCGTGGCTTTGCCTTCCGCAGAAAAATTTGCGCGAAAAGTGAACGATTACTTAGTTGCCTTTCGCAGAACCATCAATAATGACAGAGTAAAAAGCGATCCTGCATTTCACGGCTATATTGAAAGCAGCTATTTAACCAACGTGGAATGTCCCCGTTTCGGAACCGGCGAAAGCAAAGGTATTTTCCACGAATCCATCCGCGGTAAGGATTTGTTTATCATTACGGATGTCTGTAACCACAGCATCACCTACAATGTAAACGGCTATACCAATCATATGTCTCCCGATGACCACTATCAGGATTTAAAGCGTGTGATTGCAGCCTGCAACGGTAAGGCACACCGTATCAACGTCATCATGCCCTTCCTGTACGAAGGCAGACAGCACCGCAGAAGCGGACGCGAATCCTTAGACTGCGCTTTTGCACTGGACGAGCTGTATTCCATGGGTATTTCCAATTTCGTTACCTTTGATGCCCATGACCCCCGTGTGCAGAATGCCACTCCTCTTTGCGGCTTCGACAACTTCACCCCGCCCTACCAGTTCATCAAAGCCCTGCTTGCCGCAGAAAACGACCTCGTAGTGGACAAGAACCATCTGATTGTCATAAGCCCCGATGAAGGCGCACTGGACCGTGCCATTTATTTTGCCACCGTCTTAGGTGTGGATACCGGTATGTTCTACAAACGCCGCGACTACTCCACCGTAGTAAACGGCAAGAACCCCATTGTAGCCCATGAATTCTTAGGCGACAACATTGAGGGTAAGGATGTCATCATCATCGACGATATGATTTCTTCCGGCGAAAGTATGTTGGATACCTCCAGACAGTTAAAGGAAATGCACGCAAGACGCGTATTCATCTGCTGCACCTTCGGTTTGTTCACCAACGGTCTGAAAGCATTTGACGAAGCTTACGAAAAGGGCTACTTCGATAAGGTCATTACCACCAACCTTACCTACCTGCCCCCCGAGATTTCCACAAAGCCTTACTTTGTAGAAGCCGATATGAGTAAATTTACCGCATCCATCATCGATTTCATGAACCACGACGTTTCCTTATCCAACGCCATGGCAACCACCGAAAAAATGCATGCGGTACTGGAAGAATACAATAAGATTTAATTTTCGTTTTTATTATCGTTCCCAAGGGAGTCATACTCATCCAGAAAATGATGTCTGACTCCTTTTTGTTTGTAGCAGACAACCGTGTCCAGATTTACATTTTCCACGCTCTTAAAGATATTGCCCTCCACAAATGGGTTGTTTTTTTTCAACGTCTTAATCAGTTCTTTAATCTCCACTCTCTTGGATCGGTTTTCCTCATTGTTGCAGGTCGTACAGGTATCCGTGAATTTGCAGGCGCACTGGATGAAATGCAGCCCGTTGTAATCCCTCCACGCCTTGATGTCGTCCTCTCGCACCAGATACAACGGGCGGATAAGCTCCATGTCTTCAAAATTCGTGCTGTGCAGCTTGGGCATCATGGTCTGTACCTGCGCTCCGTACAGCATACCCATGAGAATGGTTTCAATCACATCGTCATAGTGGTGACCGAGTGCGATTTTGTTGCAGCCGAGCTCCCTTGCAAAGCTGTAAAGATGGCCTCTGCGCATCCGGGCGCACAGATAACAGGGGGATTTCTCCACATTGTATACGGAGTCAAAGATATCCGACTCAAAAATGGTAATGGGGATGTTTAAGATTTTGGCATTCTCTTCTATCACCTTGCGGTTCGCCGGGCTGTATCCCGGGTCCATCACCAGAAACTTTACTTCAAAGGGGAATTTGTTGTGCAGCTTCAGCTCCTGAAACAGCTTTGCCATGAGCATAGAATCCTTGCCGCCGGAAATGCAGACCGCAATTTTATCCCCCGGTTTTACCAGTTCGTATGTACGCACCGCTTTCGTAAACTGGCACCAGATTTTCTTGTGGAATTTTTTGCGGATGCTCGTTTCCACTTCCTTTGCCTTGTCGACAGCAGCCGTTTCCTTGATATCCGTAAGCAGCCAGTCAATATAACCGCCGGAAAGGTTCACCGCATCCAGTCCCTGTTCCGTAAGCATATCCGCCACGTCCCGGCTAAGCTTACCTCTCTGGCAGCAGATGACAAGTCTTTTGCTTCTGTCTATTTTATCGCTCGTTAAAACTTCCTCCGGCTGCATAGAGATAGCACCCGGCATGGTGCCGTGTGCTATCTCCTCTTCGTTCCGGATATCAATGATTTCATAAGTGCCCTGTGCAAGCTGTTTTAATTCTGATACTGTAATGTCCATCTTTATTCCTTTTCTTCATAGACGGGGAATTTCAAAGATACCTTAAACAAATCCCCATCCAGATATATATCAAATTTACCGTTCTGCAGCTCCGTCAGATTTTTTGCAATGGAAAGTCCCAGTCCGCTTCCTTCCGTGCTTCGGGACACATCGCCTCTGATAAAACGTTCGGTCAGTTCTTCCGCCCGGATGTTCATGGGCTGTGCAGAAATATTTTTCAGACAAAGTATCACATATTTGCCATCTTCTGTCAATTCCCTGTCAATATAGACTCTGGTTTCCGGCATGGCATACTTGCAGATATTGCCGAACAAATTTTCCACCACCCGGTAAATACGCCTGCCGTCCGCCTCAATGTATACGGGCTCCCCGGAAAAGCCGTCCACTAAGGAAAGCTTCTTTTCTTCCAGTTTGTCGGAAAATTCCGCCACAGTCTGGTGCAGCAGTTCAATCAAATCGATTTTTTCCATATGAAGCACAATATTGCCGGAAGAAATCTTGGACGCTTCCACCAAATCATCCGTTAAGTGCTTCAGTCTCTGGGATTTCTGGTCCAGAACCTCAATATACCCCTTGACCGGCTGGGTTTCGATATTCTCCCGCTTCAATAAATCCACGTAGTTGATAATGGACGTCAGAGGCGTTTTGATGTCGTGGGAAACATTTGTAATCAGGTCCGCCTTCAGCTTTTCATCCTTCATGGATGTTGCCACCGCCGCATTGATGCTGTCGCTGATGTTGTTGATTGCCTGTGCAATTTCCAGATTTTCTCCGTGCAGTTTGCAGGTATCTATCTGGTAGTCCAGATTGCCCTCGCTGATTTCGTGAATACCGTCTATCAGCCTCTTTTTCTTGTTGCGGTTGTGATACCAGCCGTACACGGCAAGCGCATCCGGCACCAGTACAAACGCCATAACGCCCGCTATAAAATTGATGCCGAATCTTCCCAGCGCCAGGATGACACCTGCCAGGAAATTATAGACCATGACGCCGCCGAACAAAAACACTGCCTGTGCCAGGGCGCCTGCATTGTCATACACATACAGCGCCGTCTTTTTGATACAGGCAAAAAACTTCTTTACGGTTTTGTTCCAGAAAAAATATAACAGGCTGCCCTTCCAGAAATATCCCTTTTTGCATCTGCGGATAAAGCTGTACCACAGGGCACACAGTAAGCTGCTGATGACGGTGCCGATTACAGCAAACACATACATCACCTGTTCCCTGTACTGTGCCACATAAGCCGCGCTATACCAGGAATCAATCACAACGGCTATCACGTAAATTCCCGCCATGACAAGCGCACCAGACAGCATATAAATTTCCGTGGGAATCTGGTCAATCCAGGTCAGACGGACGGTCACGTTTCCTTCGCTGTCCTTCACCCTTCCTGCCCTTACGCTTAAATAAAGGAACAGAATGCCGTAAATCAGGGCACAAGCCGCCGCCAGCGCCACAAAGTACATCCGGTATTTCCGGAACGTATTGTAGGTTTCCGATGCTGCCTTGAAGTCATCCTCCACCGGATAGGAGGTGTCCACGCCAATCCACATTTTTGCCGTATCGGGGTATGCGTACTCGTAGGAGCTGAACGCTTCAAACATCTCTTCCACTGTCAGGATATGGGTATTGGTATCCAGGGAAATATTCTGCGGCTTATATATAACGTACTTGCCGCAACTTGTCTTGAAGTAATTATCCATATTATCCAGCGGAATTTCCCTTACCAGATTGGATACCTCTACCCGGTCGCCCAGCATCATCATGCGGAAATAAAACTGGATGTTGGTGTTTCCGTTCCCGAACGCGTCCTTTAAGTGCAGATATTCCCGGTAATTGTAGCTTAAATCCGATATGGTCTGCTCTAAGTAGGTGCAGTACTTCTCATACTCGGACAGGTTGTCCGCATAGTCTTCCAGGGAAAGTCCGTCCACCGTCTTATACCGCTCCACCAAAACTGGAAGCAGCACATGCACGGTATTGGTAGAGGAATCGATATAAATACCCTCTATAGAATCCCCGTAATTCATTACGTTGACTGCCAGCGCCTGCACCTGTTCCTGAAAGGAACGATACCAGCCGTAAGGTTCATTCGGGAAAAGCTTGCTGTTGCCCTGCAGCAAAGCTTCAAACAGGGCATCCCCCTGATAACCGTTCAGATAATCGCTTTCCGTTTCCGACGTATTTTCGTCCACATACGTGCTATCGGACTCCGCTGCCTTATCCGAATTACTGAAATAATAGCTGGTGCTGCCGGCATCGCTTTCTATCACCAGCTTTCCGTCCGTTGTTCCGTTCAGTGTCGCTTCGTCCGTATACGGCTGCTCTTCCGCGTCCGCATCCGTAGCGGCTTCCTCATAATAAATGCGGTTCACCGGCACATATTTTTCATCCATGAACTTGGAACGCAGCGCATTTTTCTGTGATTCCGACAAGGTTCCGTTATAAAAAAGCGGGTTGTCGTCATAGCTGTCTAAAAACTGCGTCAGGGTATAATCCTCAATGGCATAATCCATGCCGTACTGGTTCCATTTCAGCAAATCCTCCAGTGTATAGTGGATGCCGCTGTCCGATGTTTCCCCGTTTTTCCGGTTGGCAAACGCCACGATGTCAATCTCTTTGGAGCCGTCAAAGCTTCCGTTCTCCTCCATCTGGCTCTTTGCCACATTGTAGCGGATGATGCTGTATAAGGATTGCACCAGCATCTGGTCAAAAACATCTGTATCCTCGAAATGCTCTTCCTCGGAAAAAATATCAAACTGTCTCGTTGCAGAGTCATCCATGACAAAGGAAAACAGTGCTAAAAACGCTACGCCGAATACCATGCCGAAAGCGGCAGTCTGCTGCAGGATGTGCAGTAAAAATCTTTTGTTTCTTATGGGTTTCTTTTCATTCTTCATTAATTTTGTTTTTCCACCTTATAGCCGACACCCCATACCACCTTCAGATATCTGGGGTCCTTGGGGTTGATTTCAATTTTCTCCCGGATATGCCGGATATGTACCGCCACCGTATTGTCCGCGCCGATAGCCGCCTCGTTCCAGATATTTTCATAAATCTGGTCGATGGAATAGACCCTGCCCGGATTTTTCACCAAAAGAAGCAGGATGCTGTATTCAATGGGGGTAAGCCGCACCGGCTCTCCGTCCACCGTAACCTCCTTGGTATCGTCATCCATGCATAGACCGCCGATGCGGTACACATTGCTTTCTTCCGGCACGTTCATGTTGCCCAGCTTGGTATAACGGCGGAGATTGGACTTCACGCGGGCAATCAGCTCCAGCGGGTTAAAAGGCTTGGACACATAATCGTCTGCGCCTACATTCAGTCCCAATATTTTGTCCGTATCCTCCGTCTTTGCCGAAAGCATGATAATGGGAATGCTGCTGTACTCCCGGATTTTCAAAGTGGCATGGATACCGTCCAGTTTCGGCATCATCACGTCCATGATTAAAAGCTGGATATCCTCCGCCTTTAAGATACGGATGGCTTCCTCTCCGTCATATGCCTTATACACTTTATAGCCTTCGTTTTTCAAATAAATCTCAATCGCATCTACAATTTCCTTGTCGTCGTCACAAATTAAAATATTCGCCATTTTCATATTCTCTGAGACTTAAGAAAGCCCCCAGGTTTCCTCTCTTTCCTTTGCTTGCCCTATGGGAAAACAGTTTATCTTCATTGCAGCAGGTACAGATATCCGTCAGGGAAATCTGTGCTTCGGTAAGCCCTGCGTCCAAAAGAACCTTCTCATTTGCCCGCCATAAATCAAGCTGGTATTTTCCTTCTTCTCTGCCTGCCTTTAAGACTTCCTCTCCGAACTCCCGGCGGAAGGCATCCGCCACATCCTCCGAAACTTCGTAGCAGTCCGCACAGATGGACGGTCCCACAGCCGCTATCATATCTTCCTTCCGGCAGCTGTATTCCTTTTCCATAAACGCCGTCATTTCCCGTCCCATGCGGTTTACGGTGCCCCTCCACCCGGAGTGGGCAAGACCGATGACCTTTCTTTTCGTGTCCAGAAAATAAAGCGGTACGCAGTCCGCAAAAAAGCCGCTTAAAATAATCCCCGGCTCGTCCGTCACCAGACCGTCTATATCCCGGTAGTCCTTCTCTCTTAAAACACCTTTTCCCTTATCTTCCTTCGTTACCTTCCTTATGTTTACCGTATGGGTCTGGTCGGAGCAGACAAAATCCTCTTTCTTTCCGTGCATGACCTCCGCAATCCGCCGGAAGTTTTCCTGCACGGCAGCCTCTTCGTCGCCTCTGGTGAAGCTTAAGTTCATGGTGGCAAAAATGCCCTTGCTTACGCCTCCCATTCTGGTGGAGAACAGATGCTCCACCAGACCGGTTTCGGTAAAGGCGGGAAAGGTAAGGTAGCAAAGCTCTCCGGCTTCCCTGCTTACCATTCCCTTTCCTTCCGCCCTGTTTTTTCTTTTCCAAGAAATCATGTTAAATCCTCTGCTTTTCTTTTTTCCCTTAAATCCCCGGCTGATGCGGAAAGGCATTGGGTATCCATGCTGTTTTTTCTCCCAAAATGCCAATCACATCGTAGCGCACCGGAACATCGTCCGGCACCTTCTGTGTAAACCGGAAATAATCCGCCACCCGGCAGATTTTCTTCTGCTTTGCCCCATTCACCGCAGAAAGCGGGTCCGCACAGCGGGAGGAGCCGCGGTATTTTACCTCCGCAAAAATAAGGTATCTGCCGTCCCAGGCTATCAGGTCGATTTCGCCCTGCCTGCACCGGTAATTACGTGCTAAAATCTGCATTCCCCGCGCCTGTAAAAATAGGGCTGCCCGTTCCTCCGCAAGTGCACCTATGGTGCGTTTGTTTGTGTTTCCCTGTCCTGTTGTGTTCTTCATAAAAAGTCCTTTCCGCACAGGACATCCTTCTTGTTCTATCATAGTATATTTGCCGGGAAAAGAAAAGGCTCACTCGATGTAAATTTTTGTAAGACGTCCCTCTTCTCTTTTTCTCCATCATAACGGTTAAATGTTTATTTGCTTTTAAGCATTTCAGAGGAATTTCTTAGAGAATTCTTATTTCTTTCTTAAGAAGGGCGCCGTTACGGGTAAAAATGTTTTTTTACACAACAAAAAAGACGGGAAAGCCTTAATACGACTTTCCCGTCTTTTTTTTTCGTAAAACAGTCCCTATGAAATTTTAATAATCAGGAATGCAGAATTAAGCGTTCCGTTACATTTTTCCCTTAATTTTATCCATGGCATCCACGAACACCAGAATTTCCGCCACTACCTCGTAGAGCTCCGGCGGTATCATTTCGCCGATTTCCAGCCGGGATAAGGTGTCCGCCAGCTTGTCGTCCCGATGAACCGGAACCGCCGCCTCTTTTGCCTTTTCGATAATCCGTTCCGCCACGGCTCCCCTGCCGGAAGCAATGACCTTGGGGGCGTCCTCATGAGGGTCATATTCCAGAGCGATTGCCTGTTTGATTTTTTTCTTTTCTTCCATCATCCACCTCAGACTCTTCCGTCCTACCGCATTTTCCGCCGTTACCGAACTTACGCCCTTACGTCAAAGGCATACTGTGCATGCACCGGCAATGCACCGTTCTGCTTTTCCGTAAGCAGTCTTTCCACTGGGTTTTCCGGCTCTCCCGCTTCGTCCTTTACCTTCATCTTACAGGAAATGTCATAGCCTCTTTTTTGCAGTCTGTCCGTCAGAATGGACATGTTCTTTTCTAAGAAAAGCAGGGTTTCTTCTTTTTCCACGGTAAATTCCGTGCTGACCTTTCCCTGGTTCATTTTGACATACACATCCAACGGTCCCAGATGCTCCATGGTAAGGTGCAGCAGGGCGCTGACCTCTCCGTCCTTTTCCGCCAGACTGCGCTTATTGGTAAACACATACAACTCTCCGTTTTTTTCGCCGTTCTGCATTTTCAGAGGAAGCTGCACGTAGGTATACATTTGGTTCAACTGGTTCATGAAATCGATGTTTTCCCTTAAATTCGTAATGCTTTCCTGCAGTGCCGTATTCTCTGCGCCGCTCTGCAGAAGGGTTTCGTTTAACGTATGCAGGCTCTTTACGATTTTTTCGTAGACCTTGCCCACTTCCCCTTCTTTTGGAAGGGTTTCCGGGGTAAGCGACCACTGCGTCTTTACGGTGCTTTCCAGTAAATTCTTCCAGACCTTGCCGGAAAACAGCCTCTGCAGGCTTTCCGCATCCTGCGTATTTCCTGCCGTTATGTCTAAAAGCGCTTTCATCATTTCCGAAGCGGTATTCCCGGTCAGGGTTATTCCTTTTTCCGTAAGGAGCCCGGAGGCTTCTTTTAAGAAACCGGCAGCCTCTTCTTCCGTAAACAGACCGTTGTTTAAGAGCTCCGAAAACGCCGCATCCTGAAGGACCCCTTTTATGAAGGCAGCATTGCCGGGCATATTTTCATCCGCAGGCACCGCTCCCGCCAAGCCATCCGCAAGGGCTTCTCCCATCAAATCCGCTCCGCTTACGCCGGCTGCCAAAGCCTCCCCGGATAGACCGCCTGCGAGAGCCTCTCCCACTAAGTCCGCTCCGGTGATACCGCCTGCAAGATTGCCGCCTGTTCCGTCACCGGCAGCCCCGGCGCCGTCCGGCAACATCCCCATAAGGGTGTCGGAAACCAGTTCTTTCACCAGGTTCTGATACTGTGTCAGGGTATTTGCATCCGCCCCGTCTGCACCGTTTATAAGCCCCTGCAGGGCATCCGTCACATCCTGCATGCCCTTTACCACTTCATGCTGCAGTTCCGTGTAATTCTGTATCTGCCTCAAATTGCTCTCGGTAAGGGGCATATCCATTTTATGTAAGAAAACCACATCCGTTGCCGAAACATCGGTATGGGTGACCACATCCTTGAACATATTCTGCAGGGAACGGCTGTCGATACTCATGCCCAGCTTCATCATCTCATCCGTCATGGCAACGGTGCTTTCGTTGATGGGAAGTCCCGCCATCTGCAGCGCCTTATAGACATTGTCCGCCTGCGCCGTGTTGGTAAGAAGGGGACTCAACGTCAGAGTCGTTCCGTTGTTTTTTACCTGAAAACGGATATTCTGCCCTTCCTCCACATTGACATCCTGCTCCAGTCTTGCCTGCAAAACCGTGTCCTTGTCTATGCGTATCTGCACCTCATTGCCGTTTCTGGCAATAACTTCGCCCTGTATGGTGGTACCGGGAACCAGACTTTTCACCATTTTCGGAAAAGTAGCTTCCGTAGCGGCTGCCGCCTGCCGGCTGCTGCTCTTTATTGTTGACTGCAATAAATCCGTAAGTCTCACGAGTACCTCCTATCAGGAACAAATATGAACCGGTTTCTATACAAAATGGGTAATAAAGCTCCTTCTGTGTATGGGGCAGGGACCGTATTTTTTCAACGCCTCAATGTGCGCTGCCGCACCGTACCCCTTGTTGGAAGCAAAGCCGTATTCCGGGAACACCGTGTCGTATTCCACCATCATTCGGTCCCTCGTTACCTTTGCCACAATGCTGGCTGCCGCAATGGAAACACTCTTGGCATCGCCCTTGATAATGGGAACCTGCTTCACGGACAGTCCCGGAATGGTAACCGCGTCATTTAACAGCACATCCGGCTGCACGGAAAGCTTGGATACCGCCTCCCGCATCGCCTCATAGGTCGCCTGCAGAATGTTGATTTCATCAATACGCTCCGGAGAAGAAAAGCCCAGCCCCACGGAAACTGCTTTTTCCATAATCACGTCATAAAGCTCTTCTCTCTTTTTTTCGGACAGTTGCTTGGAATCGTTTAGATATAAAATGTCACAGTCCTTCGGTAAAATAACGGCACCGGCTACCACGGGACCGGCTAAGGGGCCCCTGCCCACTTCGTCTATGCCGCAGAGATACCCGAAAGCAGCGTATTCCTTTTCAAATTTCTTTAAGCTTTCCGTGCGCTGTTTTTCTTTTTCCAGTGCCTCCAGCTTCTTATTGGCGGCGGCAATCAGGCTCTGTACGCCGCTTCTTTCATCCGCTTCATAAGCGGATATAAGTTCAGGCAGCCTGTCCAAAGAAGCTGCCTGAAAATGGGATTTAATAACGGATATTTTTTCTTCCATAACCAATCATCCTTTTATACTTTCTGTAATACCCTGTTCTTTTCCATAGTTACTGGTGTTTCAGAATACCGAAACGGCTGAGCGGCCAGATGCGCAGCCATGCCTTGCCCACAATGGAGCTTCTGTGCACGGTGCCGACTCTCGGGTCACGGCTGTCCGCACTGTTGTTGCGGTTGTCACCCATGACAAAGTATTCATCGTCTCCCAGGGTAATGGGCTCCGCCGCGGAACCTGGATTTAGAATAACCTCTTTTCCGTAGCCCTCTTTCAGGATTTCGCCGTTTATGTAAATATTGCCCTCATCGTCAATCTGCACCGTTTCGCCCGGCAGACCGATGATACGCTTGATGTAAAATTCCTTTCCGCCGCCGTACTGGTAGGGAAATACAATAATGTCAAAACGCTCCGGGTCATGGAAACGGTAGCTTAATTTATCCACGATTAAATTGTCGCCGACCTTGCTGCTATCCCGGTCGTCCGAGCCGTGCAGGGTGGGCTCCATGGAAGCGCCCTTTACCACCGTCCGCTGTCCCACAAACGTAACAATCACATACGTGATTAACAACACACCTAAAATATACAGTCCGGTGCTGAACAGTTCTTTCAAAAATTTACGATTCATGTTTACCTTCTTCTGCCGGATATTCCAACGTAATTCTGCCTATTCTGCCGCTTCTGAAATCGTCGATAAGGAGTGCAGCCGCCTTGTCGTAGTTTAAGGCTTCGCCCTTGTCAAAGCATTTTCTCACCCGGGCAATCTGTGCCAGACAGGCGATGGCGGTATTCTTTTCCTCCGTAAGCTCGGGATGTGCATCCTGCCCCTTTTCCGTCTCTTTGCTCTCTGCCTCTAATTCCGCATAGGTAAAGCCGTACCGCTCCTCCAAAAGCTTCGGGTACTCCCTGCCTAAAAACATGAGCAAATCCACTGCCATTTCCTGCATGATAAGAATTTCATCGTTAATGGAGCCGATAAACGCCAGCTTCATGCCCACGGACTGGTCTTCAAACTTCGGCCAGAGGATACCGGGGGTGTCTAAAAGCTCCAGCGTTGGATTGACTTTAATCCACTGCTTTCCCTTGGTCACGCCGGGCTTATTGCCGGTCTTGGCGCATGCCTTCTTGGCAAAGCTGTTGATAAACGTGGACTTTCCGACATTGGGAATGCCCACCACCATGGCACGGATGGGACGGTTTACAATGCCGCGCTTTTTGTCGCGCTCTATTTTTTCCTTGCAGACTGCACGGATGGTATCCTGGATGGAGCGCATGCCGGCTCCGGTTTTCGCATTGATTTCCAGCACCGCATAGCCCTTTTCTTCAAAAAAGGCGGTCCATTTTTTATTTTGCACGGGGTCCGCCAAATCGGATTTATTCAGTAAAATCAGGCGGAATTTATTCTTTCCAAGCTCATCAATGTCTGGATTTCTGCTGGATAAAGGAATCCGGGCATCCGTAATTTCTATAATCAAATCAATCAGCTTGATATCTTCCTGCATCATACGTTTTGCTTTTGTCATATGACCGGGGTACCACTGATAATTCATCTCTTAAACCAAACCTTTCCTATTATGTCTTTTCCCTTTACGGGTCCGATATTCGCCGAGCGGCTGTCCTCGGAAGCATTGCGGTTGTCGCCTAAAACAAAGTATTCGTCCGAGCCTAAGGTAAGCGGGTTCTGGGCAATGCCGGCTTCCGCCATTTTGTCGTAATCATCCACCACCTTGACGCCGTTTACATACAGTCTGCCGTCCTTTATCTCCACGGTATCGCCCGGAACGGCTACCACCCGTTTGATGTAACAGTGGGAATTTTTGTTGCCGTTCGGCAGGAATGCCACCACATCATTCTGCTTCGGGGAAGTCAGAAGATAGGCATAACGGTTGACCAGTACCTTTTGTCCGTTGGTAAACTCCGGCTCCATGGAAACACCGATGACACTGACGGACATCCCCACGGAATACACCAAAATAAACGCTAAAAAAACAGCCACACAGATACCGAAGATATAGACGAAAATCTCCCTTACGGTACCGGCACTGATTTTCTTTTTCCTTCTGTAAAAACTAAGTCCTTTATTCCTTCTTCTCATACAAAACCTTTTTATTTTTCTTATAGAATTTTATTATACTACCTTGGGAAAAGTAAGGCAAGAAAGAAAAAAGGACTTTCCTTTTCCGGAAAGTCCCTCGTAAAAAACTATTTAACGATCTCTTTAACCTTAGCCTTCTTACCAACGCGGCCCTTTAAGTAGTTCAGTTTCGCACGTCTTACTTTACCTCTTCTGACTACTTCAATCTTCTCTACGTTAGGAGAATGTAATGGCCATGTCTTCTCAACGCCGATACCGTTGGAGGATTTTCTTACAGTGAAGGTTTCGCGGTTGCTTCCGCCCTGTCTCTTTACTACAGTACCTTCGAAAATCTGAATTCTTTCACGGTTTCCTTCTTTGATTTTACCGTATACTTTTACGGTATCACCAACGTTAAACTGGTCAACGGTTTCTTTGAGCTGTTCAGCTTCGATGCTCTTAATGATTTCGTTCATTTCTTTACTCCTTTTCTACTGGATGTTCTTAATACACTTTGTAACAGAGGACCATCTATTTTCACAACATTCATACTTTACCATAGAACCCGTACTTTTGCAAGTTATTTCTTTACAAACCAGCGGATATTTCCTTTCGCCGCATACAGGGACAGCTTTTCCTGTAATTTAAGGGATGCTTCGTTGTCGAAGAAAATCTGGCAGTACGGCGTATCGCCTCTTTTTACGGTTTCGTTTATGAGAAAACGCTCCAGTTCCATGGCATAGCCCTTCCCTCGGTATTTCGGAAATACAAACAGCATGCCCATGCTGCCGTCGGAATGTTCCCCGGCAAAGCCCGCCAGTACTTCTCCTTCAAATATGCCGAAAAGCTTTCCCTCCCGCAAATGCTCCCGGATACCGTCTATGGAAAGCAAATCATAGTTTTCGTCAATGATTTCCGCATAGTCCTCCGTAAGCAGGCGTATGTCGCTTTTGGGTGCCGGCAGAAGCTCTTTTCTCGTATAGGACATCTGTACGCAAGGCTGGCACATTTCATAGGCTGCCCCGTCTTTGCAGACAAAATCTCGCAGCACTTCGTCCATATAGGGCTCATGGGAAATAATGGCATCCGGCGCTTCCGTTAAAGCCGCCAGCGCCCGTTTTCCCGCTTCCGCATTCTTTGCCATAAGCTGGCAGGCTTCTCCCGCCCGGTTATACAGGAGCACGGTTCCTTCTTCCTTATAAAGAAGCTTCGCAACGCCCCTGTCTATGGTTTCTATCATATCCCTGTAGAGAAGCTTGTTTTTCATAAGCATTTCCTTACAGGACTGAAGTTCTAAGTATTCGGCATAAAGGTCGGGGCGTCTTTCCTTTGTCCGCTCCTCCGCCTTTTGCTGCCGCCATTCGCGGATTTTTTTGTGGTCGCCTGATAAAAGCGCCTCCGGCACTCTTTTTCCGTGCCAGATTTCCGGCCGGGTATACTGCGGATACTCTAAAAGATACCCGGAAAAGGACTCGTCCTTGGCGGAAAAATCATTGTGCAGCACGCCGGGAATGAGCCGGGATATGGCATCAATCATCATCATGGCTGCCAGTTCGCCGCCGGTTAGCACAAAATCCCCCATGGAAACCGTATCCGTCACGATTTCCTCCAGGGCTCTTTCGTCAATCCCTTCGTAATGCCCGCATAAAAATACCAGATTTTCCTCTTTGGAAAGCTCCTCCGCCATCCGCTGGTTGAAGGTGTGTCCCTGGGGGGAAAGATAGATGGTGCGAATTTGTTTCCCTTCCGTCACCGCCTCGTAAGCCCGGAAAACCGGGTCCGCCTGCATTAAGAGTCCCGCGCCGCCGCCGAAAGGATAATCGTCCGTCTTTTTATGCTTGTCCAGCGTGTAATCCCTGATATTTACGGTGTTTAAGGAAATAAGTCCGTTGTCCATGGCACGTTTCAAAATGCTGGTATACAGACCGTCCTTCACCATATCCGGGAACAGCGTCAATACGTGGAAATTCATAAATCCAACAGTCCTTCCATTACATGTACCGTCATTTTGCGAGCCTCTGTGTCCACGTCAAGGACACACTGCTTGATGGCGGGGAATAAAACTTCCTTGCCCTCCGGTGTCTCTACTGCATACACATCGTTGGCGCCGGTGGAAATGACGTCTTTTAAGGTACCGATGAGGGTTCCTTCCTCATCGCACACTTCCATATCAATTAAATCCGCAATAAAGTATTCATCCTTGGAAAGCCTTACTGCGTCTTTTCTGTCAATCCAAAGCTCCTTCTGACGGAATTTCATCACGTCATCGGGATTTTCATAGCCCTTAAATTTCACAATCACCATCTGCTTAAAGAACTTTACTCCTTCGATTTCCAAAGGAAGCATTTCTTTGCCGGTGTCTAAATATACCTGTTTTAATTTCTTAAACCGTCTGCTGTCATCCGTGGTAGGAAAAACCTTGACTTCTCCCTTAATACCGTGTACGGATGTCACGACTCCTACTTTCAATCGGTCCGTCATATGTCCTCTTTCTTTTAAAAACAAAGGACGCCCGAGGCGTCCCTGTTTCGTCCTACCCTGTAGGATTAGATGATTTCTACATCCACTCTCTTATTGTCTTTGGATGATGCTGCTTTTACAACAGAACGGATTGCCTTTGCAATTCTGCCCTGCTTACCGATTACTTTACCCATATCAGATGCAGCAACATGAAGCTCTACAGTTACATTCTTACCTTCTGTTTTCTCTGTAACAACTACTTCATCCGGATTATCAACAAGTGCTTTTGCAATTACTTCAACTAATTCCTTCATAATCCACCTCCAAACACGCTGTCAACAGGAAACTATTTTTCAATGCCTGCAGCTTTGAAAAGTTTGCCGACAACTTCTGTAGGCTGTGCACCGTTTGCCAACCACTTCTTAGCTAACTCTTCGTTAATGTTAAAAGTGCTGGGATCTGTGCTGGGATCATAGGTACCGATTTCTTCGATACATTTTCCGTCTCTGGGAGAACGGGAATCTGCAACGATGATTCTATAATAAGGAGCCTTCTTCTGTCCCATTCTTCTTAATCTGATTTTAACTGCCATTTCTTTTCACCTCCGCGTGATTCTTAAAATTTTATCTATGATAAGGAAATCTGAATTCCGTACCATTCTTTTTTTGTTATACCATGTTTTCCATGGTGTAACATGCTTAAAAAGGAAATCTTCCTTTGCCTCCCATTCCCGGGAAACCGCCGAAGCCCTTTCTCTTGCCGCCTCCGGCAAACTGTTTCATCAGCTTCTGGCTCTGTTCAAATTGCTTGATAAAGCGGTTTACCACCGCAATATCCACACCTGCGCCCTTCGCAATACGGAACTTGCGCTGCGGGTTTAAGAGCTTGGGATTTCTTCTTTCGGCAGGTGTCATGGAAAGCACAATGGCTTCCATATGGGCAAGCTGCTTTTCGTCCACCATGGACCCGATATCGCCTGCCTTTCCTCCCATACCCGGCATCATACCGAGGATTGCGGAAAGACCGCCCATTTTTTTCATCTGCTTCATGCTCTCCAAGTAGTCCTCAAAATCGAACTTACCCTTTTTCATGCGGCCGGCCATTTCTTTTTCCTTGTCCGCATCAATGTCAATGTTTGCCTGCACCTTGTCAATCAGGGAAAGCACATCTCCCATGCCAAGGATACGGCTCGCCATTCTGTCGGGATAAAACTGCTCCAAATCGGAGAGCTTTTCGCCCATACCTACATATAAAATAGGCTTGCCGGTGACAGCCTTTACGGAAAGAGCCGCACCGCCTCTGGTATCACCGTCCATCTTGGAAAGGATAATACCGTCGACACCGACTTTTTCATCAAACTCTTTTGCCACATTGACGGCATCCTGACCTGTCATGGCATCCACAACAAGCAGTGTCTGATGAACATCTATATTCTGTTTGATTTCCTGCAACTCTGCCATCATACCTTCATCGATGTGAAGACGTCCGGCGGTATCCAGGATAACCACATTGTGTCCGTTTTTCTCTGCGTACTTAAGGGCTTCCTTTGCAATCTCCACAGGCTTGTGGTCCGTACCCATGGAAAAGACATCCACTTCCTGCTTCTTTCCGTTTATCTGCAGCTGTTCAATCGCTGCGGGACGGTAAATATCGCAGGCAACCAGTAACGGTTTCTTGCCCTTTAATTTTAATTTACCGGCAATCTTTGCCGTGGTGGTGGTTTTACCGGCGCCCTGAAGACCTGCCATCATAATGACGGTAATTGCCTTGCCGGGCTGCATCTTAATCTCCGTGGTCTCGGAGCCCATGAGGGCAACCATTTCCTCGTTTACGATTTTGATAACCATCTGTCCGGGATTTAAGCCGTTCAATACATCGCTGCCTACGGCTCTTTCTTCCACGGATTTCACAAACTGCTTTACCACCCGGAAGTTTACATCCGCTTCCAGAAGCGCCATTTTGACTTCTTTTAAGGCGGTCTTGACATCCTCTTCCGTAAGTCTGCCCTTGCTTCGCAGATTTTTGAATACATTCTGCAATTTTTCGGTTAAACTTTCAAATGCCATGCATATTTCCTTTCGGGTATCACTCTTTTAACAGCTTCTCGCTCAAAGCTTCTATTTTTTTAATCTTCTCGGAAAGCACCGATATTTCCGTGTCCGCCGGTAAGCTCTGCCTGGTTTCCTCGGCAAGACTTTTGATTTCACGGACGGTCTCTTTCGTCATCTGGAACTTTTCTAAAAGATGCAGTTTGCTTTCATAGTCACAAAGGATTTTGTCGCAGCGCCTGATAAGGTCATGCACGCCCTGTCTGCTGATGCCCTCCTGCTCGGCTATTTCGCCAAGGGAAAGGTCGCCGTACACGGCATCCTCATAAATCTTCTGCTGATGCGGTGTCAGAAGGTCACCGTAAAAATCATACAAAAGGCCTTTTTCAAAAATCTTATCCATAGAAGGCACGCCCCTTCGGTTTTCCTGTCATCACCTTTGCCATGATACAATATCCCGCAACGGGTGTCAAGTATTTTTTCTTTACACCTGTATTTTTTTGTTTTTTGTATTTTTCTGCCCGACTGCATTATTTTTCCGTGGGACTCTTCTGCATGCGGCTTTTATACGCCCGCAGGAAAGTGGAATAGTCCTTAAAACCGCTCTGGAAGCAGGCATTTGTGGCGCTCATGCCTGTTTTCAGGTAGGAGTTTGCCAGAAGCACTCTCTTTTCCGTTATGTACTGGTGGATAGTGTAGCCGGTTTCTTCCTTAAACTGCCGCATCATGTGGTATTTGCTGATGTAAAACCGGTTTGCCAGCTCTTCCACGGACAGCTCCTCCGTCAGATGCTCCCCGATGTAATATAGAAGGTCAATCATCTTCTGGTTGTAGGTGACGGCATGGTCAAAGCTGCCGGTTCCGTCCTTGCAGCCCCTGTTTAACAAAATCATCAGTTCCGTAAACAGCACTTTGCCGTACAGCTTGGATGCATATTCCCCGCTTAAGCTGTTTTTCTGCATTTCTTCCAACAGTCCCCGCAGCCTGGTATTCTGCATGGCGGGAAAGCGCAGCACGTCCACGCCCTCTTCCTTTGCCTTTTCATAGCAGTAATGCAGGTCGCAGCCCTCCTCTTTCAGATGGTTGAAAAACTCATCGGAAATATAAAACACCACCCGTTCGTAAGGTTCGTCCGAGGCTATCCGGGGCTTGTGGATGGCGCCCTTGTCCACCAGCACATAGTCAAACGGCTTTAATTTATAGCTTTTTCCTTCTATAGAATAGGTGACATCCCCGTTTAAGAATATGAGAAGCTTACAGAAATCATGGTAGTGGTATTCATATGTCCGGTTTTCCTTTCCCATCAGGGTAAACATCTTGAAATCGTCATACAGATACCCCGTTTTTTCGTAGCTGCCTTCTCTGTCAAAAAAATCCATATGATTTCTCCCCTCTTACAGTTTTTCGCTGAAATAGCTCTTGTAACCTTCCCCGTAAATTTCCGAAGCGCTGCTCACAATCATAAAGGTATTGGGGTCTTCCTCTTTTACAATTTCTTCCGCTCTCGGCGCCATCTGTTTTCTGGTGACGCACATAATGACCTTCTTTTCCCTGCCGCTATAGGCGCCCTGTCCTTCCATATAGGTTACGCCGATGTTGAGCTCGTCCAACAGTCTTGCCGCAATTTTTTCCGACTTGTCGCTGATAATGTAAATCAGCTTGGCGCCGTCCTTACCATACAATACCAGGTCAAGCAGCGTGGATGTCACAAACACTTCCATGGCGGAATAAAAGGCTCTGTCAATATCCTGGAAAACAAAGGCGGATGCCAGCACCACTAAAAAGTCCATAATGAGGAACAAAGAGCCTGTCTTCATATAGGGGAATTTCAATTTGCAGAGCTTTACCACAATGTCCATACCGCCCGTGGTGGCGCCTGCCTTGAACACACCGCCCATGCCGATTGCCGTCAGCATACCGCCGGCGATGGTTGCCACCAGTACGTCACTTGTAAGCGGACTTCCGTAGCGGCTGAGCAAGTCCGTAAACACAGAAATTATGGTGGTGCAGTAAACGGTTGACATTAAAAACTTAAAACCGAATTTCCACATACCGATTAACAGAATGGGAATATTGATAACGAAGAACCAGATACCGGTGCTGCCGCCTATCGCCTTATTTAAAATAATGGCAATACCGGTTACGCCGCCGGAAGCAATGTTGTTCGGCTCCACAAATAAACTGATACCTACGGAATAACAGAAGCATGCCAGTGTCATAAGCACATAACCCATAACTTTTTTGCCGATTTTTTTCTTATCCATATGTTTTCTCCTTTACACGAATATGTTTTTCCGGGTAAAAAACCTTAAGGGAAACAAAATCCGCATATATAGTATATGCGGATTTTATCAGTGTACTAACACATCTTTTGATTTTAAAAGCATTCCTTCCAACCGGAAAGCTTTAAATAATGGGCTGAATCAGCTTCGGGCTGTAGCCTTCTTTTTCCAGTGCTGCGATAATCTGATGCTTGTGCTCGGTGCCGAAGGCCTCAAGAGTAATACGGAGTTCTACGGCTGCGCTTCTGTTGGTGGATACAAACTGGTTGTGCTCCAGTTTGATAACGTTGCCGTTTTCCTTTGCCACAATACCCGCCACCTTGCAGAGTTCGCCCGGCTTGTCGGGAAGCAGTACGGAAACGGTAAAGATACGGTCCCTGAAAATCAGTCCCTGCTGTACCACGGATGACATGGTAATGATATCCATATTGCCGCCGCTCAAAATCGGTACAATCTTTTTATTTTTCACATCCAGATGTTTTAAAGCTGCCACGGTCAGAAGACCGGAGTTTTCTACTACCATCTTGTGATTTTCCACCATATCGAGGAAGGCTACAATCAGTTCGTCATCCTCTACGGTAATGATGTCGTCCAGATTTTTCTTTATGTAAGGAAACAGCCTGTCGCCCGGTGTCTTTACGGCAGTACCGTCTGCAATGGTGCTGACCTTGAGAAGTGTCACTACCTTGTCCTCCTTTAAGGTGGCCTTCATACAGGCTGCTCCGGCAGGTTCTACACCGATGACTTTAATCTTGGGATTTAAAAGCTTTGCCAGTGTGGAAACACCGGTTGCCAGTCCGCCGCCGCCGATGGGAACCAGAATATAGTCTACCAGAGGCTGCTCCTTGAAGATTTCCATGGCAATGGTACCCTGACCGGTTGCAACAGTCAGGTCATTGAAGGGATGAATAAAGGTGTAACCTTTTTCGTCCGCCAGTTCATATGCCTTGGCACATGCTTCGTCATACACATCGCCCCACAGAACCACTTCCGCGCCGTAACTCTTGGTGCGGTTTACTTTCATAAGAGGGGTTGTAGTCGGCATTACGATGGTCGCCTTCACGCCGTAGCATTTTGCGGCATAGGCAACGCCCTGTGCATGGTTGCCTGCGGAAGCGGTAATAACACCCTTGCTTCTCTGCTCGTCGCTTAAGGTACTCATGGCATAATAGGCGCCGCGCACCTTGTACGCTCCGGTGAACTGCATATTTTCCGGCTTCAAATATATTTTGTTGCCGTAGCGTTCACTTAAGAAATCACTGTAAACCAGCTTGGTTTCAAGAGTCACCTTCTTTACAATTTCGGAGGCCTCCTCAAATCTCGGTAATGTAAGCATCTTCTCTTCCATATTTTCTCCTTTTCTCAAAACCTGCAAACTTTGTGCCTGCACAATTTTTACACTTCTTTCTCGTCTTCGTCATCGTCTTTTCTGTCAAACAATGCACTGACAAATGCATCTGCATCGAACTTCTGCAAATCGTCTATGGTCTCGCCCACACCGATGTACTTTACCGGTACACTAAGCTCGGACTGGATGGCTACCGCAATACCACCCTTCGCCGTACCGTCAAGCTTCGTCAGGATAATACCGGTCAGGTCTGCCACCTCACCGAATTCCCTTGCCTGCACCAGCGCATTCTGTCCGGTGGTGCCGTCCAAAACAATAAAGTTCTCCCGGTAAGCATCGGGAAATTCCCTGTCAATGATGCGGTTCATCTTCTTTAATTCTTCCATCAGGTTCTTCTTGTTGTGAAGTCTGCCCGCGGTATCAATTAAAAGCACATCCGCCTTACGGGACTTGGCTGCCATGCAGGCATCGTAAACCACGCTCGCAGGGTCGGAACCCTCTGCGCCGCCGATAATGTCCACATCCGCTCTGTCCGCCCATTCCTTAAGCTGGTCTAAGGCCGCCGCACGGAAGGTATCCGCCGCCGCAATCAGCACTCTTTTTCCCTGCGCCTTCAGTTTGCCGGCAAGCTTTCCCACGGAAGTGGTCTTTCCCACACCGTTTACGCCAATCACCATGACTACGGACTGTCTGTTTTCAAACTCGTAGGCATTTTCTCCCACCTGCATCTGCTCGCGGATGCTGTCCACCAAAAGCTGTTTGCACTGGGAAGGCTCTTTGATATGCTGCACTTTTACCTGCTGCTTCAGCCGCTCGATAATGGCGGTGGTGGCATTCACGCCGATGTCGCCCATGATGAGGATTTCTTCCAGTTCTTCGTAGAAATCCTCGTCTATGGAAGAAAAGCCGTTAAACACCGAGTCAATACCGTTTACAATATTGTCCCTGGTCTTTTTCAGCCCGTTTTTCAGTTTGACAAAAAATCCCATTTTTTCTTCACTCATAGTCTTATGCCTTCCTTTATATTTTCCTTATCTCCTCTGCTTAATTGTCCAGATCCTTGTCAATCAGGTTGACACTGACAAGTGCGGAAACACCCTTCTCCTGCATGGTAATACCGTACAGGCGGTCCGCCTTTTCCATGGTTCCCCGTCGGTGTGTAATGACGATGAACTGCGTATTCTTGGTCAGTTTATGCAGGTACTTGGCAAATCTTCCGACGTTGGACTCATCCAGCGCCGCTTCGATTTCGTCCAGAAGACAGAACGGTGACGGTTTTAAGTTCTGGATGGCAAACAGTAAGGAAATCGCCGTCAGCGCCTTTTCGCCACCGGAGAGCTGCATCATGTTCTGCAGTTTCTTTCCGGGCGGCTGGGCAATGATACGGATGCCCGCTTCCAGAATATCCTCGTCCTCCATCAGTTCCAGAGTGCCTCTGCCCCCGCCGAAGAGTTCCTTGAATACTTTGTCAAATTCCTTGTTAATCTCCGCAAATTTCTCCTGGAACTGCTTTCTCATGGCGCTGTCCAGCTCCGTGATAATGCCCTCCAGTGTCTTTTCCGCCTCGATTAAATCGTCGTGCTGGGTCTTTAAGAAGGTGTAACGCTCCATTAAATTCTTGTAGTCCTCAATGGCGTTGACATTGACATCGCCCAGCTTTTTAATCTGGTCCTTGATGGCGGAAATCTCTTTTTTCATGGAGCTTAAATCTGTAAGCTCCTCGTTCCGTAAGGACGCCGCATCGGAAAGGGTCAGCTCATATTCATCCCACATATAGTTAATCTGGGTTTCCATCGCCTCTTCCATTTTTTCCTTCTGGGCATTCAGACGGTACACTTCCTTGTCCAGTCTGGTCATCTGCTGGGACAGTTCTTCCCGCTCCGTAAAGAAGTTCTTCTGCTTGGCGCTCAGTTCTTCCTTCTTGGCAATGTTTTCCGTCAGTTCCTTCTGGGACTTGTCCTGGGAAGTATGGGAAGCTTCAATGGTCTTTTCAATTTCGGCAATGTGCTCCTTCTTTTCCTGTAGGCTTTCTTCGTTGCCGGCAATGCCGTCTTCGATTTCGGAAAGCTCTCCCTTAAGAGTTTCGATTTCGCCATTGATACGGTCCACATTCTGCTGGTGGAAGCCCTGGGTCTGCAGCATCTTCTCCACTTTCAGCTCCCATTCGGAAACCTTGGCGGAGCTTTCTGTTTCCAGAAGTCTCTTTTCCTCCAGTTCCTTCTGGAACTCGGAAATGCTTGCCTCTACGGATTTCTCCATTTCTTCGGAACCGGTCAGCTCTTTCTGGATTTCTTCCTTGCCCTGCTTGATTTCCAGCACCTGCTTTTCCATTTCCTTTAATTCTTCCATTAAAGTACGGGAGCCTGCCTCGGCTTCTTCCATACGCTCCTTGGCGCTTTCCACGGATAGTCTTGCCGTATTCTGTTCGATAAACTTGCGCTGGATGTCGGCTTTCAGGGCTTCCAATTCCATACGCATGGTATTTCTTTTCTGTTTGGTTTCTTCAATATCCTTCTGGATGGTCTCGACGTTTGAAAGAAGGTCTTTGATTTTCTTCTCCAAATCCTCCATTTCTCTTCTTCGACCGAGAAGGTTGCTGTTGTTCTTGAAGGCACCGCCGCTGATGGCGCCGCCGGGTACCAAAAGTTCACCCTCAATGGTAACCATACGGATGCCGTAGTCAAACTTCCGGGCAATTTTCACGGCATTGTCCACGTTGTCCACAACCACGATTCTGCCGAGCATGGCTTTCGCCACATCCTTGTAACGGGTTTCCGTCTTGACCAGCTCGTCCGCCATACCCACAACGCCCTTTTCCTTCAGAGCTTCCGGGTTCTTGAATTCCTGCGGATTTTTAATGCTTGTCAGGGGAAGGAAGGTAGCTCGTCCCAGACGGTTCTTCTTTAAGAAGCCAATCATCTTTTTGGCAGTTTCCTCGTCATCCGTTACGATGTTCTGGATATTGCCTCCAAGAGCGGTTTCAATCGCCGTTTCGTATTTTTTGTCTACTTTAATAATATCCGCAACGACACCGATAATACCCTTGTTGTCGGTTTTCTGCTCCATGACCTTTTTGACGCTGCCGCCGTAGCCTTCGTAGCGTTCCGTCAGATTGGACAGCGCTTCCAGCTTGGATTTCTCCTGATGGTACTGCTCCTGGGTTTCCCGCAGCTTCACATCCTTCTGGGTAAGCTCTCCCCTGATTTTCTGGATGTCCGCTTCGTCCTTTTCCGCCTTTTCCTTCATTTCCTTTAAGGCATCGGAAACTGCCGTAAACTGTTCTTTCAGCTTTTTAATGTTTTCTTCCCTGTCCTCTTCGTCGGACTTGGCTTTGAGAATCCGGGAATTCAGCTCTGCTTTTCTTATGGCTACCTGCTCTAACATGGTGTCAAAGCGTCCGATTTTGGACTTGATGGTCGCTCTCTGGTTTAACTCGCCGATGATGGTGTTCTTGCCGGCTTCAATGCTGTCGTTTAACTCCTGGATGCGGTTCTGTAAGCTCTCTAAGCTCTTTTTTACCTCATCCCTTGTAGCGGTAAGCTCCGTTACCTGCTCATCAATTTCCGCTTTCTTTGCAAGGATTTCCTGCTTTTCGGTATCCTTCTGCGCAATCTGGCTGTTTAAGTTTTCTTTTCTTGTCTGTAAATGGGCAGCGTTGTCCGTAGCGGAATGTATCTGCTCCTTTAAGACATTGATTTCGCCCTCCAACTTGCCGCGCAGCACGCTGGTGTCCGTCAGATTGTTCCGGGCTTCCTCAATTTCCTTTTCCAGTGTTTCTATCCGGCTCTGTATTGCCTCGTACTCCTGCTTGATGCCCTCGTACTTTTGGGAAGTTTCCTCATAATCTTTGGATGCAATGTCGTACTTTCCCTGCACATCGGCAAGCTGGGTCTTTACCTGCTCGCTCTCAAGCAGGAAGGTATTGGCATCCAGTACCTTTAATTCTTCCTTTTTCTTTAAGTAGATTTTCGCCGTCTCGGACTGCTTCTCCAAAGGCTTTACCTGCTTTTCCAATTCGGAAAGAATATCGTTTACACGGACTAAATTTGCCTTTTCGTCCTCTAACTTCTTCTGGGCGGCAAATTTTCTTCTCTTGAACTTTACAATACCCGCCGCTTCGTCAAAAAGCTCACGTCTTTCCTCCGGCTTACCGGAAAGAATTTTATCAATCTGACCCTGTCCGATAATGGAATAGCCTTCCTTACCGATACCGGTATCGTAAAAGAGCTCATTGACGTCCTTTAGCCGGCAGGCTGCGCCGTTAATCAGGTATTCGCTTTCACCGGAACGGTATATACGCCTTGCCACCGTGACCTCGTCAAAATCAATGGCGAGCTGGTGGTCGGAATTGTCCAGGGTAATTGCCACATATGCGTAGCTTAAAGGCTTCCTCGCTTCCGTGCCGGAGAAAATAACATCCTGCATGGAGGAACCGCGGAGCTGCTTGATGCGCTGTTCACCCAGAACCCATCTGACCGCATCGGCAACGTTGCTTTTACCGCTGCCGTTCGGTCCTACGATGCCGGTGATACCGTTGTGAAACTGAAATGTAATTTTATTTGCAAACGATTTAAATCCGTATACTTCTATGCTTTTTAAGTACATGCCCCTATCCTCTTTTGCCCGGTTTCTTGAAACCAAGCAGCGCTTCATAAGCAGCCTGCTGTTCGGCTGCCTTCTTGGTACGGCCTTTTCCCCTGCCGAGTACCTTTTCCTCCATTACCACTTCCACCACGAACACCTTGTCGTGCTCGGGACCGGACTCATCCACAAGCCGGTAATGAAATTCCTTTTTGAGATTTTGCTGCATATATTCCTGCAGGTTGGTCTTGGAGTCCAAGAATAACTGTTTGTTCTCCAAATCGGAAAGAACAAAGCGATGTATGTAAGTTCTGGCGGGCTCCATGCCGCCGTCCAGGTAAATGGCGCCGATAACCGCTTCCATCACATCGGAGATAATGGAGTCACGATATCTGCCGCCGGTCGCTTCCTCTCCTTTTCCAAGCTGGATGTAGCTGTCCAGAGTCAGATCCTTGGCGCAGTATGCCAGCGCCGGCTCACAGACCATGGATGCACGCAGCTTGGTAAGCTGTCCTTCCGGCATCTCCGGGTGCGTTTGAAACAAAAAATCACTGGAAACAAGCTCCAATACGGCATCTCCCAAGAATTCCAGTCTTTCGTAATGCTTCTGTCTGTTAATCTTCTGCTCGTTGGCAAAGGAGCTGTGTGTAACTGCCTGTTTCAAAAGCGCCCTGTTTTGAAAGGTATATCCTATTTTCTTTTCTAATTCCTGAAAATCACTTTCTTTTAGCATGAAATGTCCTTTCATAAAAAGCGCCTGCAATTTGCAGACGCTTTTCTTTCCTGTGAAAAATCCGCAGATTAATTGTTTACTGCACTCTTAATCATCTCAACAGCTTCTTCCACTGTGGTAATCTTTTCTGCCTTTTCGGGAGCAACTTCAATGTCAAACTCTTCTTCGATGCCCATAATAATCTGGTAAACATCCAGAGAGTCAGCTCCTAAATCATCCATGAAAGTAGATTCCGGTGTAATTTCTTCCGGGTCCACATTCAGAACCTCCGCAATTATTTTTTTCAGTTTTTCAAATTCCATAATCTGTTCCTTCTTTCTTAATCTTCTAAGGCTATTTTTTCCTTGATTTTCTCATTGATTTTCTGTTCCTTGAATGTAACGCACTGCAGAACCGAATTTTTTACTTCCACTGCCTTGGAACTGCCGTGGGTCTTTACTACCAGCCCCTTCAAGCCGAGCATGGGCGCTCCGCCGTATTCATCCAGGCTGAAAGCCTTCAGGGTTTCCTTCAGGGCGGGCTTTACCAAAAGCGCACCGATTTTGCTGCGAAGAGATGTCATCATGCCTTCCTTCACCTTCTTAAGCATAACCGCACCGACACCTTCGTACATCTTTAAGATAACATTTCCCACAAATGCCTCGCAGACTACTACATCCGCTGCGCCTGCCGGAATATCTCTGGCTTCCACGCTGCCGATAAAGTTGATATCGGGACAGTTTTTCAAAAGCGGGAAGGTTTCCTTTACCAGTGCATTGCCTTTTTCCTCTTCCGCACCGATGTTGACGATACCGACTCTGGGATTTTTGATGCCCACTACATTTTCCATGTAGACGGAACCCATTTTGGCAAACTGCACCAGATGGGAAGGTCTGGCATCCACGTTGGCGCCGCAGTCAATCAGCAGTGCCGCACCGTTTGCCGTCGGAATGAGCGGTGCCATAGGGGGTCTTTCCACACCCTTTAACCTGCCCACAATAATCTGTCCGCCAACCAAAACGGCTCCTGAAGAACCTGCAGAAACAAATGCATCACAGGTACCGTCTTTTACCAGATGCATACCCTTTACGATGGAGGAGTCCTTTTTTGTACGGATAGCCATAACGGGCGGCTCTGCCGTCTCAATGACTTCTTCCGTATGCACCACTTCCACACGGTCTGCATCATAAGTGTATTTGGCAAGTTCCTGTTCTATTACCTCCTTGCGGCCAAGAAGGAAAAGTTTAATTTTCTTCTCTTCATTTAAGGCTTCTATTGCACCTTTGACGATTTCTACGGGGGCGTTGTCCCCACCCATGGCATCTACTGCCACATTTACTGTCTCAGCCATATTTTGCCTTTTCCTTTCTTCTGTTTGTTTCACAGGCTATTACCCTTTTTTACTATACTAAACGCATATGTAAAAATCAAGTAGAAAAAACCATTTCCCCGCCTGCGGATTTCTCATACCCCTCACGCCACGCCGAGCAGCCGTGCAATTCCGTACAGGATAAGCAGGTGTACGGGGTAAAAGGCGTAAAAGAAGTATTTCATTTTCATGCCTCTTTTTCCGTTGTAGAAATAAATAGGAAGAAACGCAAGCGGCGCCGTGATTTCCCATATAAATACGGCTGCTCCCGCCAGCACCTGCATTTTTCTGTTGTAACGGAAAATATATAAAAGCATGATGCAGACCACGCCGAGACCGCCGTAATCGGTGTGCATCACATCGGCAAGCACATAGCCTGCCAGCAAAGCAACCGCTTCGCAGAGTATCCTTAAGGGCTTTGCCGAGATTTTCTCTTCCGCTTTCTGAAAGGCAATCATGACAAGAAGTCCGATAAGCAGGGTAAAGAAGATGTTCTGATACCCCATAAACAGCCATTCTCCCTGAAATGCCAGGTCAAACGGAATTTCCGAAACCAATGCAAAAAGCGCCAGTCTGCCCGCATATTTCCACACATTTTTCGTATGTAAAAAGCCCTCCACCAGAAGGAAACAGAAAATGGGGAACGCCAGTCTTCCGATGCCCCGTAAAATCATATCCGTCTGATACAGAGGATTTGCCGCTGACACTTCTCCGTATTTTCCGCTGATGAGCATTTTCTCCAAAACGGCGGCTCCCGTATGGTCAATGAGCATCGTCACAATGGCAATCCATTTTAAGGTACTCCCCGTCAGTCCTCTTTCTTTCATCTTTATTATACCTTTCTTTCCGTAATTTCCGACATTTTTGCCGGATTACGGTCTGTTTTTGTCAAAACGAAAAAAGGACTTCCCTTTTTAGGAAAGTCCCTGGCGTTTCAAATTAGTCCTGTGCAATGATTTCTTTTTTATTGTAAGAACCACAAGCCTTGCATACTCTGTGAGGCATCATTAATGCGCCGCATTTGCTGCATTTTACTAATGTAGGAGCACTCATTTTCCAGTTTGCTCTTCTCTTATCTCTTCTACCTTTGGAAGATTTATTCTTAGGACAAATAGACATCGTTACACCTCCTTATTTGCGTTAAAGATATCTTGTAATACCGCCATGCGGGGATCCGGCACGAATGTATCGCATCCACATTCCCCTTCATTCAGGTCTTTGCCACACTTCATACAAATTCCTTTGCAATCCGGCTTACAAAGTACCTTTTCAGGCTGGTTCATTAAAAGCTCGTTGTATACCAGTACATCTACGTTTAACTGATAGCCTTCCATTACATCGAAATCGCCATCATCCTCTAATTTGTCATCTCTTACATCCGGTGAAGCAACCGTTCTTTCAAAATCAATCGTAATGGGAACTCTGACTTCCTTAAGGCATCTGTCGCAGCTCATCAGTTGGGTTAAGACTGCATGACCTTTTATCAGTGCCTTGCCCATTCCCTCATTGGTAATGGTGAGCTCTAACGGGCTCTGCTCCACAATGGGAAACGCACCCATACGGCTTTTGAACTCTTTCAGTTCCATTGCAACGGATTCTTTCCGAACCCTGCCTTCGTTTGTAAATACATCTGTCAAATTAAGTAACATAGCCTGCTCCCGGCGAAAGTGCATCTGATGACACTCTTTCGTTTTCACACACTTGTATAGTATAACTTCGGGCACACACTTTGTCAACCAAAATTTTCATTTTTTATGACAGTTTGTTTCTGCTTTACCTGGTAAGCCTGTAGGTCTCTCTTGCAATGGCAAGCTCTTCGTTGGTGGGAATGACCATAACCGTAGTCCTGCTGTCCGGCGTGGTAATGGCAATGTCCTCGCCTCTCTTGGCATTGGCTTCTTCATCCAGGGCAATACCCAGATAGCCTAAATACTGGTTGCAGATAATGGTTCGCAGGAAGGAAGCGTTTTCGCCCACACCTGCCGTAAAGCAGATAACATCCACACCATTCATGGCTGCCACATAAGCGCCGATGTACTTGGCGGTGCGATATGCAAATGCATCCACTGCCACAACTGCCCTGTCGTTGCCCTCTTCATAGCCTGCTTCCAAATCTCTGAAATCGGAAGAAAGGTAATCGGACATGCCGAGCAGACCGGACTTCTTATTTAAAAGAGTCATGATTTCATCAATGCTCTTGCCCTCTTTGTGTGCGATGTATTCAATAATGGCGGGGTCAATGTCACCGGAACGGGTACCCATAATCAAACCTTCCAACGGGGTAAGTCCCATGGATGTATCCACACATTTGCCGTGGTCCACTGCGGATACGCTGGCGCCGTTTCCCAAATGGCACACAATAATCTTTAAGTCATCATAATTTTTACCCAGCACTTCCGCCGCTTTTTTGCTGACATAGGAATGGCTGGTTCCGTGGAAGCCGTATCTTCTTATTTTATACTTTTCATAATAAGAAATGGGCAGTCCGTAAAGGTATGCCTTCTTGGGCATGGTCTGATGGAATGCGGTATCGAATACGGCTACCATCGGGGTGTCCGGCATCAGCTTCTTTACGGCTTCAATACCGATTAAGTTTGCCGGGTTGTGAAGGGGTGCCAAGTCGTTGCATTCGGCAATGGCTTTCAGCACTTCATCGTCGATAATCGTTGCTTTGGAGAACTTCTCGCCGCCGTGTACGATACGGTGTCCCACTGCTCCGATTTCACTCAAATCCTTTACCACGCCCGTCTTTTCGTTGGTCAGCGCCGCAAGCACCAGACGGATGGCATCAGTATGGTCTTTCATGGGAGAAACGGTCACTTCTTTGGTGCCGCCTGCCGGTGTATAACAAATCCGGCTTCCCTCAATGCCTATTCTTTCACAGATACCTTTTGCAATCAGTTTCTCACTCTCCGCTTCAATGAGCTGGAACTTCAGAGAAGAACTGCCGCAGTTTATAACAAGTACGTTCATATTTCCTCACCTTCTGCCTTTAGGGCTTACACAAGCTGAGCCTGTACGGCTGTCAGCGCAACAACACCTACAATATCCTCCCAGGAGCATCCTCTGGAAAGGTCGTTTACAGGCTTGGCAATACCCTGCAGCATGGGGCCGTAGGCATCCGCTCCGCCGAGTCTCTGTACCAACTTATAGCCGATATTGCCGGCATCCAGATTGGGGAATATCATGACATTGGCTTTACCGCCTACCACACTTCCGGGAGCCTTTAACTTGGCAACGCTGGGAACCAGCGCCGCATCGGGCTGCAGTTCGCCGTCAATCACAAGATATGGGTATTTTTCCTTTGCAATCTTGGTGGCTTCCACTACTTTGTCAACCAGAGGATGCTTGGCGCTTCCCTTGGTGGAATGGGAAAGCATGGCAATCACGGGCTTCGGGCCGATAAGGGACTTGAAGCTCCGGGAAGAAGTATCGGCAATGGCTGCCAGTTCTTCCGGGGTCGGGTCCTGGTTCAGACCGCAGTCTGCAAACAGGAAGGTGCCGTTTTCTCCCAGATTCTTCATCTGGGTATCCATAATAAAGAAAGCGGATACCAGTTTGACGCCGGGTGCGGTTTTCAATATCTGCAGGGCCGGGCGCAGGGTGTCGGCTGTGGAATGGCAGGCACCTGCCACCATGCCGTCCGCGTCGTTGTTCTTTACCATTACGATACCGAAGGTCAGGTAATCGGAAAGCAGGATTTCCCTTGCTTTTTCCGGGGTCATGCCCTTTGCCTTTCTGGTTTCGTACAAAACGTTGACGTATTCGTCTAATTTTTCGGTTTTCTGGGGATTAATAATCTTAAGTCCCGTCAGGTCAACCTCCAGCCATCCGGCACCGTCCATGATTTTTTCTTCGTCGCCAATCATGATGATGTCCGCTATTTTTTCTTCCAATATTTTGGCTGCCGCAATCAGGGTTCTCTTGTCGTTGGATTCCGGCAGGACAATGGTTTTTTTATCTACTTTTGCTCTGTCTTTAATGAGATCTATGTATGACATATTGTTCTCCTTTCCCACTATGCAAATAATCTAATTTATATTATACTAAATACAGTTTTTTCATACAAGCACAAAAGTGCGTTTTCTTGTATGTTTTGCAGTACAAATTATTCATTCCGAAGGAGCGTATCCCATGAAAACCGTAGGTATCATTGCCGAGTACAATCCCTTTCACAACGGGCATCTTTACCAGCTGAAAAAGGCAAAAGAAATAACCGGTGCGGATTTTGCCGTCGTGGTCATGAGCGGTGACTTTACCCAGCGCGGCATCCCCTCCGTATTTGATAAATACACCCGTTGCCGCCTGTCCCTGCTTGCCGGTGCCGACCTGTGCATCGAGCTGCCTGTAGTTTACGCTACCGCCAGTGCGGAGCTTTTTGCCAAAGGGGCTGTATCCCTGCTTTCCGCCCTCGGTGTGGACGCCCTGTGCTTCGGCAGCGAATGCGGGGAAATTGCGCCCTTACGGGAAATTGCTTCCCTGCTCTTTGCGGAGCCGCCCGCCTACAAAGAAGCCTTGAACAACACCCTGAAGGAAGGGCTTTCTTTCCCCTCCGCCCGCGCGGCTGCGGTGAAAAAATGTGCGGATGCCGGCAGTCTGTCCGGTGTGGATGTGACTGCTTCCGGCAATCTGTCTGGCGTGGATATGACTGCTTCCGGCTATCTGACTGGTGTAGATGCGTCTGCTTATTCTGACATTCTTGCTTCCCCAAACAATATTCTGGGTGTGGAATACCTTAAGGCGCTGCTTGCATTAGAGAAAACCGGACAGCACTCTCCGGTTCCTTATACCATTAAACGGGAAGGGGACGGCTATCTGTCCCATACATTATCCGAGGAGTCTTTCTGCTCCGCTATGGCGCTCCGCAAAGGCATTATGGAAGGAACTCCCGATTTGCTCCGCTATGTGCCGGAAAGCATCCGGCAGGAATTTGCCGATGCCTGTCAAACGAAAAGTGCCCTGTGTGCGGATGATTTTTCCGGCATGCTTTTTTACAAGCTGCTTTCCGAAAAAAATACCGGCTATGACTCTTATCTTGATGTTTCTTCCGATTTATCCGATAAGATACGAAAAAATCTTACTTCCTTTACCACATTTTCCGTTTTCTGCGAAAACAGCTTAAAAAGCAAGGATATTACCCTGACAAGAGTGTATCGTTCCCTGCTTCACATTCTGCTTTCCATTAAAAAAGAAGACATTCCCGCTTCTGCACCCTATGCCCGCATTTTAGGTTTCCGGGAAACTTCTTCCGAAGTGTTTGGCTGTCTTTCCACGGAAAATATTCCACTGCTGTCCCGCTTGAAGGACGCGTCTTCCCTTTTGTCCCCCGAGGCTCTTTCCTGTCTTTCCAAGGACATCTTTGCTGCCCACCTTTACGAACATGTACGCATGCTGCACATGCTGCGCACGCAAAAGGACGGCCGCCCCTTTGTGTCGGAGTACAGCCGCCCTGTCATTCGGATTTCCCAATATTGAAAGTCATTTCTTATGTATTTCGCTTTTAGTTCTTAAAGCTGTGGATTGGAGCCGGTATTCTGCCGGTTCTGCTTACAAAGGCTTCACAGGAGAACGGATTGACCGGCATAACCGGTGCGTAACCTAACAGTCCGCCGAACTCTACCTTTTCTCCCACTCCCTTGCCGATAACGGGAATAACTCTCACTGCCGTGGTCTTCTGGTTTACCATACCGATAGCCATTTCATCCGCAATGATGCCGGAAATGGTGCTTTCGCTGGTGTCTCCGGGAATGGCAATCATGTCAAGTCCTACGGAGCAGACACAGGTCATGGCTTCCAGTTTTTCAATGGTAAGGGCTCCTGCCATAACGGCATCAATCATACCCTGGTCTTCGCTGACCGGAATAAACGCACCGGACAATCCGCCCACATAGGAGGATGCCATAACGCCGCCCTTTTTCACTTGGTCGTTTAAGAGTGCCAGCGCTGCGGTGGTACCGGGAGCGCCTGCATATTCCAGACCGATTTCACATAAAATATCCGCTACGCTGTCGCCGATAGCCGGTGTGGGCGCCAGTGACAAATCCACAATACCGAAGGGTACGTTCAGTATACGGGATGCTTCCTTGGCAACAAGCTGTCCCACACGGGTAACCTTGAACGCCGTCTTTTTAATGGTCTCGCAAAGCACTTCAAAGCTTTCGCCTCTTACTTTTTCCAGAGCTGTTTTTACAACGCCGGGGCCGCTGACGCCTACGTTAATAATCTTGTCCGCTTCCGTAACACCGTGGAATGCGCCTGCCATAAACGGGTTGTCATCCGGTGCGTTGCAGAATACGACTAACTTGGCACAGCCTAAGGAGTCATCCTCTTTGGTGTACTCCGCCGTCTGTTTAATCATCTGTCCCATCAGACGAACCGCATCCATGTTGATACCGGTCTTGGTGGAACCCAAGTTTACGGAACTGCACACTCTTTCCGTTGTGGAAAGTGCCAAAGGAATGGAATGGATAAGCAGTTCGTCCGCCGGTGTCATACCCTTGCTTACCAGTGCGGAATAGCCGCCGATAAAGTTTACGCCCACTTCGTGTGCTACCTTATCCAGGGTCTTTGCAATGCTTGCAAAATCTTCAATCGTCTTGCAGGCTGCCGCGCCTATCAGGGCAATGGGGGTAACGGAAATTCTCTTGTTGACAATGGGAATACCGAACTCTCCGGAAATTTCTTCACCGGTCTTTACCAAATCCTTGGCGGCTTCGTAAATCTTTTTATATATCTTGTCGTTTAAGGCATTCAAATCGGAATCGATGCAATCAAGAAGGCTGATACCCAAGGTAATGGTTCTCACATCCAGATTTTCCTTCTCAATCATATTATTGGTTTCTACTACTTCTGATATGTTAATCATGGCTGTCTCCTTCGGTAAGCTTATACTCTGTGCATCATGTCAAAAATTTCTTCTTTCTGACATTTGATGATAACGCCGATGCCTTCTCCTAATTTTTCCAGTTCATCCGCCATATCTCCGTGGGATTTTGTGCTTTCCGCCGTATCAACTATCATCATCATGTTAAAATATCCCTGAACGATGGTCTGGGATATATCCAGAATGTTGATTTTATTTTCTGCCAGATAGGTACAAACCTTTGCAATAATTCCTACCGTATCTTTTCCTACTACTGTAATGATTGTCTTTTTCATCGAGTAAATCCCTTTCTGTCCGCTTATGGGGACGCAAATTTGTCTTAAATTATAGTACATGGTCCTTTTTATTGCAAGGACAAAGCAAAGAAATTATGGCATAAACCACATGAAACAAGGCACATAATATGCTGAAGCCTCCTATGGTGATAAAAGGATACAACAGATATTCTATTCCGTTCAAGCAAAGGAAATCGCATCGTTTTCTCGTCTGCTCTATAAAAAACGTTGCATTTTCCAAGGCAGTCAAGATAATCCATCCCGTGATAGCGCCCGTTATCAGGTAGCCCGCAAAAAAGCACAGAATGTTCTTCCAGCCCGGCTTCTTTTTTATGTAATACACAATATAGGCTACCATCATACAAAGCAAAACAACAAGACTCACCCAGCTGCCCAGGAAGGTATCCACATCCAGAACAAATTCATCGATGGCATCCGCCAGAATAATAAACAGCCATATGATAATTCCCGCTATCAGCCCTTTCCCAAAAGAAGGTATTTTTTTCATGTAGGGTCTCCTTTTCGTTTTTACTTTTCTTGGCATTTTCTCCTTTTTGTTTTCTGTCCAGAAAAACTGTTGGAAACATTTTCCGTTTTTCTCTCCGTTGCTTCCTGTCTGCAAAACATATAGAAGCATTTTTTGCTTTTTTCGCTTTTTGCATCTTGTCCAATAATATATTTTAAAGCAAATTTTATTTTCATATAGATTTGCTGCTCCGGTCTTAACATATTTTAAAGCAAATCTTTCATATTTCTTCTCATGCTTCTATTTTTTTGCAACAAATTCTTAAAATTATCTGATTTGCTTCTCCTACACCAATTTACTTTAAAGCAATTTACACTTTTTCTTTTATTTGCTTCTTCTGTTCACATTTTATTGGAAACAATTTGTCAATTTTTTTCTTTTTGCTTCCCCTAAAGTTCTTCCGCACTTTTTCAAACTTTCACACCGGAATACCTGCCCATACCTAAATCAGTTTTCCTTTGGCAACAGAATTTCTATCAGATGCTTATCCAACATAAGAGTCCGGTTCCAGGGATTTAAGATGACGCCCTGAATGTCCGACACCGTAAGTGCTGCCTGAAGCAACTTTCCCATGTCCGTCAGGAAAGTGGATTTTACACTGTCCGCACCTTTCAGTTCTTCATCAAAGCCGGTAAATGTAGTCCACCAGGCTGCACCGTCCGAGGTTTTTACCACCCTTACATTCATTTGCGTCTGCGTCAGGGACGGCTCAACCGCCACGATAAGCTGTCCGCCTTCCTGCACCCGGTGCCGTATCACGGTAAGCGTATGGGCAAGCTGCTCCGGTGTTGCCTCTTTTTGCAACGCTGCAATGGCTTCTTCTATTTTTTCATTGCCCTTAAGCCCTTCGTCCTGATATTTCTCTTTCTCTGCCATAATTGTCCTCATGAGTTTTCTGTTTTATTGATTTACGAAATGTGCCTGGTTTACCTGTCCTTCAAAATGTTCCTGTTTTACCCGTTTTCCGGAATGTACCTGTTTTTACCCATTCTCCGGAATATACCTGTTTTCCCGTTCTACCGAATGTGCATGTTTTATCTATTCTCCAGAATGTTCTTAATGTCCTCTAAGCTTTCCGCAAAGAAAATGCCCTTCTGCCGTTCTTCGGAGGACAATCCCATATCCGTCATATGCTGCAGCAGCTCCTTCAGGCTGTTGTAATAACCGTTCAGATTGTAAATGATACAGGGTGCCGCCAGTTGTTTCATGGACACCTTGGACATGACCTCTGAAATCTCTTCTAATGTCCCCGTACCGCCCGGAAACGCTATAAAGGCATCTCCCAGTGCAATCATTTCTGCCTTCCGCTCCGACATATCTTTTGTCACAATCAGTTTGGTAAGCCCTTCATACTGCACATCTTTTTCCATTAAAAATTCCGGCTCCACACCGGTTACGGTGCCGCCTGCCTGCAGGGTGCTTTCCGCCAGTTCTCCCATCAGTCCCGTTTTGGAGCCTCCGTATACAAGTGCATTGCCGCTTTCTCCAATCCAGTTTCCCAATTCTCTTACGGCGTTCCGAAGGGACTTGTCGTTTCCTTCCAATGCGCCTAAATATACCGTAATGTTCATAACATTCTCATCTCTTTCTGTTCTTTCATCACCCAGGCAAAGGCTTTCGCCGTCCTCAGTTCCGATTCCTTAAAATGATTTCCCGCATTCCATTCCAGCGTGCAGTCCGTTCCCCGCCCGGCAAGGTACGCATGTGCCTTGCGGATGCAGTCATCCACCGTGCACATAACCGGATTTTTCGTTTTTTCTTCCCTGTCTCCAAGGCTTAAATACACCGCCTTGCTCCTGACCGGCTGAATTAAAATGACGGATGCTTCTTCCTTTTCATATTTATATACAGTCATTTCTACTTCCTTTACTCAACTTAAGTCCCGTTCGTATTGGTTCCAATTCTACTGGCAGTAAAATCCAATATATCCATTTTCTTTTGACACCAGAATTCCCCACATCTGCTCATGGTTCCAGTCATTGTTATTGTAAAGCTCGTAATCCACTACTGTCTCAGAGAATTCACCCAGATAACTGTCAAACATCTTTTTATCGTAGGACTCTTCCGACCGTTTTCTTACATGTGCCTCTCCCGTGTACTTATCCACAATCGCATTTATGTACTCTTCCGATGCCCGAAATCCGAGAAATTCATAACCGCTTCCCTGCATCATTGACGGGCATACCACCCATGTTACATCCGTTGCCTCCTCCGGTATCACATCCGGGAAAAAGAAATAGACATTCCTGTATTCTTCTTTTAATTTCCTGATATCGGATTTATATTCATAAAGCATATGCTTTGGAAACAAAGGCGCAAAAAAGGCACAAACATAATAAACCATACAGGTACCCAGAAGCGCCGCAACGAGTATTCTTCCCCCAGAAGGAGCCTTAGCCTGCTGTTTCCCTTTGTTTTTCCAATAAATGCACATAACCATCATCAGTACCATAAACAGAGTGGTCATGATATTCTGAAAGCGCGGATGCAGAATACTTAAAATGCCAAGCAGTATGGCCGCTGCCCCAAATATACACATATATACATTCATGATTTTTATTTTCTTCAATTCCCCTGTTCCTCCCCTCAAAATTGTTTCCTGCTATACTTCATTCATTAATGCAATACTTACCATATCCATTCTTCCATAATTATATTTCTTTTCGGCATATAGGACATCGATTGCCACAAATTTTGGTTCGTTCTTTTACCATTGCTTCCCCTGTATGTTCCTTACTACTTTCCTAAAAATTGATATACTTTTTCCTCTCATTTCTTATAGCCAATTTTTAAATTATTTATACTATGTATTTTCAACTTTCTATTTTTTTAGAAATTGTCAATATTTTTATTTTCAGCAATGTGTTATATTATTACAATGCCGTTTCAAAATTGTAAAGTATTTTCTATGTAATCCTTGCCAAGTATTTTTAGGTATAGCACATGGCTATCTCTTAAAACAAATCCAGCATATTATCCAGATAGATGCTTTCCCTGACATGTATCCGATACTCGGGCTTGGTCAGGTAATACAGTAAAAACTCCAGTACCAGCGCGCTGCCCAGTCCCCTGCCTTCGACTTTAAACTGGGAAAAGCCCATGGGCAAATAAATGTTTGTAATATCCCCGTTGCCGATAAAACCCGGATTTTCCATCGCTTTGGAGAAACGATACCCTTCTCCCGCATCCGGCGCACTGCAGTAATGTTCTACCTCTTCGCCAAGGCTTTTGCGGCTGACCGCTTCATAACAGTTTTTTCTGTCCTTACAGCCGAAGAAGCAGCATTCGTTGCAAAGAAATTCTACTTTTTTCTTTTGCTCCTCCGACAAATCGTCCCATTTATCAAAGGCTTTATTCAGCCGGAAATCCGGCACCACATAACGGAATTCTTTTCTGTTTAGCTCTTCCGTAAGCTCTGCAAAATCCGTCAGCACTTTCGTGGTGGAGGACACCCGATACAGCCCCGGATATTGCTCCTGTAAATAGTCCGCCAGCAAATCGGAATGCACAATGACACCGTTTGCCGGCTCCCTGCTTTCTCCGAACATGGTGCAGAGTTCATTGCATTTTTTGTCCGAAAGGTGCTCCTTTTGCAGCAGGGAATTGCTGAAAGTCAGCCGGGCGGAAATCCCATATTCCCGCATCAGGGCAAGCACCTCTTCGGGACGGTTGCCGCCAAAGCCGACCCGTCCGCCGCCCCACAGACAATCCGCCGGTGCCCCGTATACGGAACCGATGTCACACCAGTCATAAAAATATTCCCGGTGCTCCCGGAACAGTGGCAAAAACAAGCGGTACAGCTCATAAAATTCAAACAGACCGGGAAGGTGATAATATGCCGTATTCTTTTTTTCTGTATTCATCCTGCCCTTCACCTCTCATTTTTCATGCCGTCTGTTTTTATTTCCGCCGGTTATTCCGTCTGCTTTTTCTTCGCCGCCACCGTGTACCATTCCACCTTGTCCATGTCGTCGGCAGAATACTGTGCCGGGAACCCGTAAAACTCTATGTTCTTATATCCTAATGACTCCAGTTTCTCCAACAACAACTTTCGGAAAATAGGGAAATAATACTCTTCAAACTTCTCCTTCTGAAAAATCCGGTTGTCCTTTTCAAATGTATACAGAATGTTAAATGTCATACTGTTGTCCTCATGGTAATCCCAGACCTGAATAACATTGATGCGGTTGTTGCCGTCAAAGAGCGGATTGTATAAATAAAATCTCGGACGCTCCGTTAAAATCCTGTCCCAGTTTCTGGTGTCAAAATACAAATACCCGCCTTCCGAAACATGGGCATCCATCTGCTCCAGTGTCTTTAAGACATCTTCGTTCGATACATATGCCAGAGAATTTCCGGTGCTTGCCACCATGTCGAATATCTGTTTTTCCCAACAGGAAAGGTCACGGAAATCACTACATTGTAAGGTCACCTTCTGCTTGCGTTCCCGGGCTTTTTCCTCACAATTTTTCAGCATGCTTTCGCTTAAATCCGAACCGCTCAGTTCCACTCCCAAATCCAGAACCGGCAGTGTGACTCTTCCTGAACCGATGCTGACATCCAGCATGGTTTCACCTTTTTGCCTAAAAGAACCGTTTCCCAGTGCTTTCCGTAAGCCCGGTAACTGTTTTCGTCCTCAAATAAATCGTATATATCCGCCCTGTCATAAAAACTTGCCATATGTTCTCCCATCTCCGTGTCTTATCGTTGCAACATACATACTTGACTGCTCCATGTCTTACCAATGCACATACATCTTTGGCAGCTCCGTGGCTTACCGGTGTACATACATCCTTGAGAGCTCCGCTTCGCCGTCTCCCTGCACCATGCACAGAAACTCCCAACCGTATCTTTCGTAAAATCCGGTGTGTTCCGTTATCAGGTATACCGGCGAAATGCCTTTTGCCCGCAAATCTTCCACTGCCATATGCAAAAGCCGTCCGGCAATTCCTCTTCCCCGGTAAGCTTCTTCCGTATAGACCGCGCAAATATTGGGCGTAAGGTCTTTTCTGTCATGAAAATCGTTGACAATGACGCCAAGCCCCGCCACTATTTTTTCATTCTCCAGACACAGATACCAGCCGTATTCCGTTTCCTTTGCAAGATACGCCTCCATGCATTCCCGGTAGGCTTCCACCGGCACAAACCATTTGCTGTGGAACCATTCCGCCGCTTTCTTGGCAATCTCCGGCTTCTCCCGCAAGGTCACAAACCGAAGGAAACACATCTCGTAATAAAAGCATTTGTGACTTTTTCCTCTGTATTCTGTTTCTTCCACTTCATCCGTAAGCTGCATTCCGGCTTTTTCCATCACCTTCCGGCTGGCGGTATTTTCTTCAAAAAATCCCGCCTTCACTTTCTGAAATCCCATTTCCTGCAGTTCCTTTAAGACAGCCTTCACCGCTTCGGTGGCATAACCGTGCCCCTGACACTCTGGATGAATGACATAGCCTATCTCAATGGCATCCTCTTCTGTCCCGCAGTCATTCACAAACCCTATCATGCGGTTGTCCAGATAAACGCCGTATTCTAAATGAACCGTATCCTCCAGGCTGCTGAACGCAATCAGCTTCTCCGCCAGAGAATATACCTGCTCCCTGTTTTCAAAATCGGGCACCATAAAGGTTTCCGTAATTTCTTCGTTGGTAAGAAGCTCCTCCAACTGTTTTTCCTTAAAAGATTTGTCCCGGAAGTTTTTTCTTTTCCCTATACGGAAATTCTTTATCAAAAGCCTCGGCTTCCTTTTCATCCACAAAATAGCCATGCGGCGGTGTATACACTCCGGTTATTCCGCTTAAGTATCCCGGCTTTAATTCCCTGCATAAAAAGAAAGGTGCCTCCTCGCCCTCCGGCATTCCATGATACCGAATTCCGTAGCTGCCGGCATAAGTAAATCCGCTTTTGCCGTAAAAGTCAATATTGCCTTCCATGCAAATCGCGCCGCAGCCCAGTTTTTCCGCCTGTATCAGCGAGTAATCCAGCAGTATTTTTCCATATCCCTTTCGTTTTAACGCCGGAGCTATACAGATAGGTCCCATTGTCATAATCGGAATATCCCTGCCATCATCCGCTTTTATTACAGCCTGCATAAACATGTTCTGTCCTATGATTTTGCCGTCCTTTTCCATAATGAGGTCAAGCTCCGGCACAAACGCACTGTCCTTCCGTAACTGATGCAGAACATAATGCTCCAGACATCCCGGGCGGTACACGTTCCAGAAGCTTTCTCTTACAAGGTTCTCCACTTCACGGTACTCTTCTTTTTTCTCTTTTCGTATAATAATGTTGTCTTTCTTCATTATTTAATCCTCCTGAAATCTGTCAACTTTAGATGCATTCCTGCGGGAGGTTCCGGATTGTAAGCAAACCTTCCGCTCCTATGCTGCGCACAGGTTGTCTGCCACAATCTCCATTGTTCTGTACTTGTTCAAAAAGAACTTCTCCTTATTATAAATTTTTATCAGATAATTTCTTCTGACTCTCTGTCAGTATGGCACAGATAGGAATAAAACGCAATATTTTCTGCCGCCGGAAGCATATGCTTCCTTCCCCTTAAAATAAAGGACGATTTCCTTTTCCTCAATTATTTGTTATGATATTTTTATATTTTATTGTACGTTTTGCAGATTTCGGTAAGGAGGTATCTTTCATGGACGCTGCGGCTCTTTTATTTCTCTTTTGCGCCTTTTTATTTGGTCTTATAGCACTTTGCCTGTTTGCCGTTTTTCTGGGTATCGCCGCCGTAACCAAAACTAAATCCCTCGTAAAAGGCGCCTTTGTTATCCTGGGTTCCTATATCGGTGTCCTGGCAATCTGCATTCTTGTTCACATCGGCGTCGGTATCTATTATGACAGCCTTCCCGAATTGTCCGTCCGGGAAAACCGGGTTACCGTATTGGACTCCGGAAGCAGTTCCCTTGGCAGCAGCTCTGCCTATATCTGTTCCAAAGAAGGTATTCTGACTTTAGTGGATACTCCCAGGCACAGCCATCATATGTCCGAAAAATACGGTTTTACCTTTGAAGCCGCCGCTCCCGGAGAGGTCTATCTCTTAGTGGCGGATTACGGTCATTCGAGTATTTACCACATGGATATTTATAAAATCATCGTCAGTGACGACTACTCCGTTTCCGCTGTCCATGTAGAGAAAATCACCTCGGACAGGCAGCAGGACACTATCGAGCATGCCGTTTCCGCCTACGGCTTTTCCTATGAAGAGCTACGTGATTTATTCTGAAAATCCGCTACCTGATATATTTCCCCGTAATGCTGTTTTCGTTTTCCGCAATCTCTTCGGGGGTGCCGACAGCCACTATCCTGCCGCCGTCCTCCCCTCCGCCGGGGCCCATGTCAATGATGTAATCCGCATTCCGGATAACATCCAAATCGTGTTCAATGACAAGCACTGTTGCCCCACTGCCCACCAGCGCCTGAAAAACACCAAGCAGGGTCTTCACATCCAGAGGATGCAGACCGATGGTGGGCTCGTCAAACACAAACACGCTGTCCTCCTGTCCCTTTCCCATCTCACTGGCAAGCTTTAATCTCTGCGCCTCGCCGCCGGACAGACTGGGCGTTTCTTCTCCCAGTGTCAGATAACCGAGTCCCAAATTTTCCAGAATTGCCAGCCGTTGATGCACGACTTTCCAGTCCTTTGCCGCCTGCAGCACTGTATTCACATCCATTTCCATAACCTGTGGCAGGGAGTATTTTTCTCCCTGTTTATTTTCATAGAAAATCTGCCATGCCTCTTTTCCGTAACGGGAACCGCCGCATTCCGGGCAGGGCACATCCACATCCGGCAAAAACTGCACATCCAGACTGATTTGTCCTGTGCCGTCGCAGACCGGGCATCTTAAATTGCCGGTATTGTAGGAAAAATCTCCCGCCTTGCATTTTTTATTTTTCGCATCCGGTGTCCTGGTATAAATTTTCCGCAGTTCATCATGGACATTGGCATAGGTTGCCACCGTGGAACGCACATTGATGCCGATGGGGGAGGCGTCAATCAGCTTCACATGGGAAATCCCCTCCGCCGAAACACTCTTCACATGCTCCGGCAGACGTTCCCCCTTAAGCATGGCTTCCAGCCCGGGAATAAGACTCTCCAGAACCATGGTCGTTTTACCGGAGCCGGACACACCGGTCACCACCGTAAGCCTGCCCTTGGGAATGTCCGCCTCAAGCGGCTTCACCGTATGGATGCTGTCCGTGGAAAGATGCAGTTTTCCGATGGAAAACATGTCTTTTTTATCCGCCCGGTTCCGCATAGAAGTATCCGTTGTGCGGGCTAAGAAAGGTCCAATCATAGAGGCTTTATTTGCCGTAATCTGCGGAATGGTTCCCTCCGCTATGACATAACCGCCGCCGGCGCCAGCCTTCGGTCCCATCTCGATAATCCAGTCGGCTTCCGATAAAATCTGGGTGTCGTGGTCCACTAAAATGACGGAATTGCCGTCGGCAATCAAATCGTGCATGACGTCGTTCAATCCCACAATATTGGACGGATGCAGCCCTATGGACGGTTCGTCCAGCACATACATCACTCCCGTTGTCCGGTTGCGCACGGCTCTGGCAAGCTGCATACGCTGTCTTTCCCCGGTGGACAAAGTGGATGCCGCCCTGTCCAGTGAAAGGTAGGAAAGTCCCAAATCCATCAGCCTCTTTGCCACCGCCTGAAACGACTCACAGATGGACTCCGCCATGGGGTGCATTTCTTCCGGCAGGGTTTCCGGCACGCCAGCTACCCATTCCACCAGTTCCTTTAACGTCATTTTGCAGGCTTCCGCCAGACCAATTCCCCGTAGTCTCGGTGCCCGTGCCGCCTCGGAAAGACGGCTTCCCATACATTCCGGGCAGACATCTTCCTTTAAGAATTTTTCCACGCGCTTCATACCCTTTTCGTCCTTCACTTTGGCAAGCGCATTTTCCACCGTATACACGGCATTATAATAGGTAAAATCCAGTTCTCCCGCCTGATTGGTTTTCTTTGCCTTATAAAAAATATGCTTTTTCTCCGCCGGTCCGTGATAGACAATTTCCTTTTCCTTATCCGTTAGGTCACGGAACGGAATATCCGTACGCACGCCCATTTCCCGGCATACATCCGTCATTAAAGACCACATCAGACTGTTCCAGGGGGCTACCGCACCCTCGTCAATGCTGAGCGAGTCATCCGGTACCAGGGTTGTTAAATCCACCGTGCGCACACTTCCCGTGCCGCCGCATTTCGGACAGGCTCCCTGGGAATTAAATGCCAGTTCTTCCGCACTGGGCGCATGCACTTTTTCCCCGCATACCGGACAGATAATTTCCTGCTCCGCCGCTACCTTTAAGGTGGGCGGCACATAATGTCCGTTGGGACAGCGGTGGGATGCCAGCCGGGAGTACATTAACCGCAGATTGTTTAACAGTTCCGTACCCGTACCAAAAGTACTGCGGATGCCGGGGATGCCCGGACGCTGATGCAGCGCCAGAGCCGCCGGCACATACAGTACTTCGTCCACCTGCGCCTTTGCCGCTCCCGTCATTCGTCTTCTCGTATAGGTAGAAAGAGACTCCAGATACCTTCTGGAGCCTTCCGCGTACAGTACGCCCAGCGACAAAGAGGACTTGCCGGAACCGGATACGCCCGCAATCCCCACAATCTTGTGCAGTGGTACATCCACATTGATATTTTTCAGATTATGTACCTTTGCCCCTCTAACCTTTATGTACCGGGGCTCGTTATCGTTTTCCATGACAGTACTCCTTATTTTTCTTTCCTGGTTACACTTCTTTCATAGCCCATTGCTTCTTTAACTTTTCCGCACGCTCTCCCTCTGCCACAACACCCAGACGAATGTCCTTTCTCCGGGAAAGTCCCCAGGTAACAAAGAAGCCAACCGCTCCCGCGCCGAGCACGGCAACCTTTTGTATTTTCATTTTAATGCCTCCGTATGTATTACTTCATCATTTCCGGAATAAATTTCTGAACACATTCATTCCAGAATTTCATATCATGAACCCCGGACCACTCCAGATAGGTATGTTTTACTCCCTGTTCGGATAAAAATTGATGCATTGTCCTGTTCGGCTCCAGAAGAAAATCTTCTGTTCCGCATGCCATATAAATTTCCGGCATGGTCAGTTTTCCTTCGCTGGCTAATATTTTTCGTACCAGAGTTTCCGGCACATTCTCACTTTCCATCACTTTTTCCGGATTGCCGAAGCATTCTCTGTAGTATTCGTAATTGGCAACATCATTTCCGCATCCCGGCTTCATATCCGCAACCTCATACTGCACAAAAGCGGAGCTGAATGCTGCGGTTTTACTGAACACGTCCGGGTATGCCAGGGCTGTGTGCAGGGAGCCGAAGCCTCCCATGCTAAGTCCCATAATATAAGTATTTTCCCGTTCTTTTGCCAGTCCGAACGTATTCCGGACAAACTCCACCAGTTCTTCTCCCACGTAGGACTGGTAAGCATGCCCTGTAGAAATTCCGTTCAACCAGAAACTGTTTTCGCCGTTCGGACAAATAACCGCAAAATTATATTCCTTAATCAAATCTTCCGGTACCCAGCAATCCCCTTTTCCGGTATAACCGTGCAGTAAAAATAAAGTTTTCATTCTCTTTTTGGAATGATTTTCTCTGGGAAAAGGGGTGTTTTCATCCGTCCGGCAGTCGGTAGGAATTACCATCTTAAAAGAAACCTCTCTGTGTAAACAGTTGGAATACATTTCAACGTTTAAATTTGCCATAGAAACCATTCTCCTTCCTTTTCATTGAACAGTTCTGTCTGTTCTTAAAAATTTATCTGCACAATCCTCATCTGCATATAGCCGTCTCCCACTTTGGCAAGGAAGCGGAAAAAGCCGCTGACCGACGGTGTTTTCAAATCATGATATCCCAGCATATAGCCTTTTGCGGAAATCTCCGTTCCGGGAAGCCATGCTTTCAAATCCGTGTCCAGATTGTTTATGTAAAAATACCGGTCGATATCGGTAATGCCTGCCGCCTTTACCCCGGTTTTGAGCATCAGCTTTACCGCTTTTTTATTGGCTGCATCAAAACAGAGCCTTCCGCCCTGAAACCGTTCCGCCATGGCAGTGAACAGTTTTTGGATATCCGAAGAAAGGAAATAATAGAAAACACCGGCAGCGAAAAAGACCACACCCCTGCTGTCATCAATGGCATCAAACCACGCCGTGTCATTTAAGTCCGCTCCGATATTGGTCACATTTTCCGCAGGCGGTATCAATTCGTTTCGTACCGCTATTACATCCGGTCTGTCAATGTTGTATATTTTGCAGCCTTCTCCCGCATTATTTTCCGCAGTGCAGTCCAGACCGCAGCCTAAGTTTACCACAGCGCAGGCAGGATGTTCCTTGCAGTAGTTTCTGACTTCAATGCCCAAATCCGTATATCTGGCAGCAGCCTCCAGATAACCGAAACGGAAGCCTACGTTCTGTTTCTTTGCTTCCAGCGCCGAAAAATCATAATCCAGCTTTTCCATTATCTGCGCCGCCATCGGGTCGTTGTAAATATCGGAATAAATTTCGGAACAGTACTTTCTGCCCCATAAGGGTATCACCAATGTTTCCTGAACGGTATTTGGCTCAATGTGCATCTTTTCTGTATTCATGTTTTATCCTTTCCTTGTTTATTTTACTTAATAACTTCAATCACCGCTATATCGCATGCCATCCGTCCCTCCACAATCTGATAGGTGACGTCTGTGTAACCCATTTCCTGAAAGAACTCGCGGTAGGTGTTTTCGTCAAACTGCTGCTTGAAGTTGGCTCCCAGTTTTTCCAGAAAACGGACGGCTGCTTTGTTGGTGCTCTTGGTATCGTTAATATAGGTGGGAATAATCAGCCTGCCTCCCGGCTTGCAGACACGGGTAAGCTCCTGCAATGCGGCTTTCGGGTCCGGCAGAAGATGGATAACATTTCCCGCCACCACCTTATCAAAAGAATTGTCCGCATATTTTAGCTTCGTAATATTCGCCTTTGCCAGCCGGACATTCGGGAAAGAAGAAAGCTTTTTCCTTGCCTGTCTAAGCATGCCCGCCGAATAATCCGTGGCAACCAGTCTTTTTGCTTTCTTTGCAATGTATATACTGATAGCGCCGGTTCCGCAGGCACATTCCAGAACCTTATCGTTTTTATTTATCATCTTTGCCGCCTGAATGCCCGTCTCCCGGTATACCTTTTTGTTATATAAGTTTTCAAATAAATCATACACGCCTGCAACTTTGTCCCAAAACATAGTTTTTCCCCTTTCTTCCCTGTTTCTTTGCATCAGAAATTGCCTGCTTTAAAAGCTGTCCGGCAAGCCCCCGGCGCCAGTATTTCGGTAACGTATTTACACCGAATATCATCTGCCAGGCACCGTTTTCATTATGAAGCCCTGCATCCTCGTACATTTCATCCCGTAAATCCTTTTCATCCGTGACAAAGCCGTCCACAGCTGCAATTTTCTCTACATCCTCTATGGTCGCTGTCCTGATAACCATTTTTACCTCCTATCAGAAAGACTTTTCACCCGTTATGCAACAAAGTTTTCCTGTCATACAAAAAGGCACAAATCAACGTATTCATCAATTTGCGCCCTCTCTTCCTATAATTCGATGACCGGTGACAGGGCATCCCTGGCTGCCACATAAATGGGAAAATCGTCCGCTTTGTACCGGCTCTCTCCCATGGTGATTTCCATACGCACTGCTTCATGCGCCAGCTCCGGCATATTATTTTCCTTGCTCAGATGTCCCAGCATAATGGTCTGTATTTTATCATTCAGCACCCTGTCCAAAAGCCTGCCGGCATTTTCGTTGGACAGATGTCCCCTGTTTCCTAAAATTCTCTGCTTCAGATAATAGGGATACGGTCCCACCTGCAGCATGTTCACGTCATGGTTTGCCTCCAAAAGAAGAGCGTCCAGACCGGAAAGACATGCCACCGTATAATCGTCAAACGTTCCTAAGTCCGTACACACGGCTACCTTTTTGTCTCCGTAACCCACACGATACCCCACCGGTTCCGCCGCATCATGGGAAATTTTCATGGGCCATACCTTCAGATCCTTAATAATCATCTGGCTGTCCGCTTCTATTTCCTGAAAAAGGGACGGGTCGGGAATGTTTTTCTGCTTGCCGTTTACAATGGCTTTAATGGTTCCTCTTGTAGCAAAAAGAGGAATGCTGTACTTTTTGCACAGCACCGCCAGTCCCGCTATATGGTCGGAATGCTCATGGGTAATCAGAATGCCGTCTATATCCCTCCCTGTAAGTTCCAGTTCCGCCAGTCCCGTTTCGATTTTCCGGGCGCTGATGCCTGCGTCAATTAAAAGGTGCGTGGTATCGGAGCCAACGTAAATACAGTTTCCGCTGCTTCCGCTGGCTATACTGCAAAATCTCATTTCTTTAGTCCTTCCATCGGATGTCAATCACATCGCCGTCAAATATTTCTTTCAGATACTCTGCGGACTGTCCGTTCAGCAGAGTTTCAATGCCGGAGCCCTTGGGATGCTTCAAATCAAAATCTATGTAGTCGAACACATCCACGTAGACATAGCTTGTCTTGCCGTGCAGGGTAATGGGGCTGCCGTTTACCACCACATGCACATCGTGGATAACCGGTTCCGGAACAGGTTCTACCTCCGGCTGCTCCGTGGCTTCATCCGCTGCACCGTCAGCAGAGGCTTTCTCTGTCAGGTCCGCTACGCCGTCGGCATGGGATTTCTCCGCTATGTCCGCCTGTGCCGCATTTCCGCCGCCTGCCCGCATTTCGTCAAACTGTTCGCTCTGTTCCGGGTTTTCATCCGGCAGCGCCTCCCAGGTTTCGGGCACATCGTCCGCATCCGCTATCTGTAAGGAGAAGTTCTCGTACACCTTGTCCGAAAGGGAAGCCGGCGCGTTGTTTAAGAGAACCCGCTTGCCGTCCAGTGACAAATCAAGCAGCTCCTTCACCTGTTCCACGGTGTAATAAGCCTGCATTTCAATCTTATCACCGTTCTTTATGTCGTAAAATTCGGACTGCATTTCGCCGTTTACCATGGCAAACTTCGGAAGCGTCACTTCCTTATCGTTTACCCTGATGGTAAGGAACTGGCGGTACTCCGGCAGAGCGCCGATTTTCAGCTTTGCCGCTTCCCCCGCCGTGGAGGGCATAATGGTAATCACATCGTTTGCCTTGATGGGCGTGTGAATATCCGCCGGTGCGCCGTTTACCATGATAATGGCAGACTCTCCCGGCTGTCCTCTCCGGATGCGTTTCTTTCCGTCCACCGTAAAATCCAGCTCATCGCCCCGCCTGGGGAACAGACCCTCGTTGGGGAAATCCGCCTGCATGGCGGCATCCACAACCGAAAGCTTGCCGTTGTCGTAAATCTTGATGCTTTCCTCGTTAAAGGTCACATAAATAATATTGTTATGCTGCTCGTAGTAGCTTAAACAGATACCCACCGGTGTTACCAGTAAGGAGTCCTTCTGCACATAATCCGGGAAATCCACAAATCCCATGACATCGCCGCCGCGGACAGCCACTCTTTCCTTTACAATGCCCAGTTCTTCCGAAAGTTTCTTCGTGTAGCCGGGGATTTTACCGCCACCGCCTACCACAAACACGGCACTGACCGGCTTATCGCCGTTCAATTCCATAATGCATTCCGCAACCGGCTTTGTCATAGCCTCAATCTGCGGTTCCAGCACCTCTAACAGCTCTTTGGAGGAAATGGTCTGGGGAAGCCCCATGATATCCGTAAAGCTGATTTCTTCTTTGTCTTCAATCTGTCGTTTGATTTCCTCTGCCGCATTGAAATCCACCAGACAGTGCTTGGCGATGGTCTCCGTCAGGCTGTCTCCCGCAATGGGTATCATGCCGTATGCCACAATGGCTCCGTCCTTGGTTATGGAAATATCGGAGGTACCGGCGCCTACATCCACCAGTGCAATGTTAAGCATACGGAACTTTTCGGGAATAGCCACCTGAATGGCGGCAATGGGCTCCAATGTCAGATTGACTGCCGTCAAGCCTGCCAGCTCCACCGCTTTATACAGACCGTCCACAACGTCCTCGGGCAGGAAAGTCACAATCATATCCGCCCCGATGTTTCCGGCTTTGTGCTCTTCCGGATTTAAAATCTGGTAGCCGTTCATATAATAGCGGATAACGGAATATCCCACGCAGAAAAAATTCAGTCCCGTATGATTGTCCTTGGAAAATTCCTCATATGCCTGCTCCACGCCCTTTGCGGAAAGCACGTACATGTCGTCGCGTTCCACCGTCCTGTCCTCTTCAAATGCCGTTTCCACATGAATGGTCACGGTACGGAGCACACGGCCTGCGGCTGCGATGCAGACATCCTTTAACGGAAATCCCAGTTCCTTCTCCAGCGCTTCCTTCACTTCTTTAATGGTGCTGCCGACCTTGCGGATATCATGAATTTGTCCGTCCAGCATGGCGCGGGTTTCATGCTCCTTTGCACATTCCGCCTTTACGATAAACCGCTCGCCGTCCCGGTATCCAACGGTTCCCACAATGCTTCTGGTACCGATGTCCAGACCGAACACCATCTGTGCTTTTTCCTTTTGCGTCATCGTCGTTTTTTTCCTGCTTACTCCTGCCACGTATATGCCTCCAGTCTGTTCTTTATCTGGTCACAGGCTGCGCTTAGACTGTCACTGTTATCAATCACAAAATCACTGTTTTTACGGTACTGTTCCTCCGTAAGCTGGTTGCCCATAATTCCCGTGATTTTTTCATCACTGTAACCTCTGTTTGCCTTCAGTCTCTGCCTTCTTACCTCTGGGGATGCATAAACATACCACATCTCATCCACAAAATCCTTATAACCGTTCTCAATCAGAAGCGCCGCCTCGATAAAGAAAAGCTCTGTTTTTCCCTCTTCGGCTGCCTTCTTAACTTCCTGCTCCAGATAATTTCTCACTGCCGGGTGCACAATATCATTCACCTTTTTTAGCAAAGATTTGTTCAGGAAAATCTGCGCCGCCATGCGGTTTTTGTTAATCCTGCCGTCCGCATCCAGCACACCTTTTCCAAGCAGCGCCACCATTTTTTCATAACAGTCCTGACCGGGCGACTGGATAATGTGCGCCACCTCATCAGCTAAACAAATTTTGCAAAGATAATGCTGTCTGATAAAAGATAGCACTTCCGTTTTCCCCGCACCGATACCGCCGGTAATACCAATCAGACGCATAAATCTACCCCCTTGTATCTTTATTTTGCTTCGTACCAGTTTTCACCGGTATGCATATCTATGGCAAGCTCCACGGCAAGGTCTGCCGCCCCTTTCATGCCTTTTTCCAGAATATGCTTTACCTGCTCTTCTTCGTCTTTTGCCGTTTCAATCAGAAGTTCATCGTGTACCTGCAGCAAAAGCCGGGAGGAAAGTCCCTCGTCCCTAAGACTCTTCCACACGTTAATCATGGCAATTTTAATAATATCCGCCGCCGTTCCCTGAATGGGGGAATTCATGGCAATACGCTCTCCGAAGCTTCTCTGCATAAAATTGTTGGAGGAAAGCTCCGGAATGGGTCTGCGCCGTCCGAACAAGGTTACGGCATAGCCGGTTTTCCTGGCTTTCTCCACCAGTCCGTCAATAAAATCCTTAATCTTCGGATAGGTTTCAAAATACTGCTCCATGTAGGCAGCCGCTTCTTTTTTGCTGATGCTTAAGTCCTGGCTTAACCCAAAGGAACTGATGCCGTAAATAATACCGAAGTTTACCGCCTTGGCGTTTCTTCTCTGCAAATCCGTTACTTCTTCAAACGGCACATGGAAAACCTGGGACGCCGTAATGCGGTGGATGTCCTCTTCCTTCCGGTAAGCGTCAATCAGCTTTTCGTCTTTGGACATATGCGCCAGCACGCGAAGTTCAATCTGGGAATAGTCCGCATCCGTAAATTCATAGCCTTCCTTCGGCACAAATACCTTTCGTATCTGTCTGCCCAGTTCCATTCGCATGGGAATGTTCTGCAAATTGGGCTCGGTGGAACTGATGCGTCCGGTAGCCGTAATGGTCTGGTTAAAGCTTGTATGAATTCTGCCGTCCTCCTTGATGCAGGAAGCCAGTCCGTCCGCATAGGTGGATTTTAATTTGGCAAGCCCTCTGTACTCTAAAATATCCGCCACAATCGGATAATCCGGCGCCATTTTTTCCAGTACGTCCGCCGCTGTGGAATAACCGGTTTTCGTCTTCTTTCCGCCGGGCAGATGCATTTCCTCAAATAAAATCTCCCCTAACTGCTTGGGAGAATTTAAGTTAAATTCTTTCCCCGCTTCTTCGTAAATTTTCGTTTCCAGCTCGGCAATTCTGCCGGACAGTCTCTCGCCGTATGCCTTTAATTCCTCCGGCTTTACTAAAATGCCTTCCTTTTCCATATCGTAAAGGACCAAAGAAAGGGGCATTTCTATTTCCCGGAACAAAGAAAGCATGCCGGTTTCGGAAAGCTTCTGTTCAAGTACTTCTTTTGCCGTAAATGCCGCATAGGCGCCATAGCAGGCATACTCCGTCACCTTCGCCGGATTTTCCGCATAAACGGCTTCCTCCGTTTTTTTGCCGAACACTTCCGTCCTTCCGGGTATCATAAGTCCCAGATGTTCTCCGGCAATGCTCTCCGTGTCGTAATCGTTTTTCAGCGGATTTAAAAGGTATGCCGCAATCAGGATGTCAAAATAACGCTCCGTGCCATCCTTCGCCAGAATATCATACTGCTTCTTGATATCGCACACGGAAATCTCTGCCTTTTCCGACAAAGTCAGCATTCTCTCCGCTGTTTCTTCCTTTGGCATACAGTCCGTATCGATAAAATAAACATTTTCCGTGTTGTAACACAGGGCAATGCCTGTGCTTAAGCGGAAAAATCCGGCTTTTCCGGCAGTGAGCGCTCCGGCAAACACCTTTTCCGCCTCCGCTTTTTCCGTTACCTTCTTAAATTTTTCCGTAAAAGTGCTTTCCCCCTGGGACTCCTCTTCGTTGAAGCGTCCGAGGAAATTCTTAAAGCCCAGCCTTTTCATAAGAGCATACGCTTCTTTGGTAAAATAGCCCTCTGCCTTTGCGTTCTCATAGGAAAAATCAAGGTCACAATCCGTCTTGATGGTGGCAAGCTCCTTGCTTAAATCCGCCAAATCCTTATTTGCCTGCAAAGACTCTCTTATGGATTTCTTGCCGACCTCTTCCACATGTTCATAAATGCCGTCCAAAGAGCCGAACTGCTTCATCAGCTCCTGTGCGGTTTTCTCGCCTACTTTTGGCACACCGGGAATGTTGTCCGCCGTATCGCCCATCAGGGCTTTCAGCTCTATGAACTGGGTGGGTGTCACGCCGTAAGCCGCTTCCACATCCTTTGCATAATAATCCTCGATTTCGGTTTTGCCGCCCTTGGTCTTGGGTATGCGGATTTTTACTTTGTCCGTGGCAATCTGTAAAAGGTCCCTGTCCCCGGAAATCAAAGACACCTGCATGCCCTGTTTTTCCGACAGTCTGGCAAGACTTCCCAGAATATCGTCCGCCTCCCAGCCGGCATGCTCCAATATGCAGATGCCCATGGCTGTCAGCATTTCCTTCATCAAGGGAACCTGCTCCCTTAACTCCGTGGGCATGGGCTTTCTGGTGCCCTTGTATGCCGCATATCTTTCATGGCGGAAGGTTGGCTCGTTTCTGTCGAATGCCACCGCCAGATACTCTGGCTTTTCCTCCTCCAGTATCTTAAACATAATATTTAAAAATCCGTATACCGCGTTGGTATGGAGGCCTTCCGCATTTGTCAAATCCGGCAGTCCGTAAAACGCCCTGTTCAAGATACTGTGTCCGTCTATCAAAACTATTTTTTCACTCACAATAATACCATGCCTTTCTAACCTGCAGAATTCATTCTTCCGAAACCGCAGATTTTTCGTCCGTCACCAGACAAAGAATACAAGCAGTGTCCCCACGGCTATGGCCGCAAGAATTTCAAAGGTAATACGCATGTAGCGGAATACCTTATGCATTCGTAATTTATGCTCTGCTCCTTCCATCCGGCGGTTGATTTCCTCTTTCAGGTCAAATGCCCTGCCGTCCTCCAGACGGGACATACCTTCGGCAATCAGTATCTGAATGGTGAGCTCTTCTTCACAATCCGGGCAGCTTTCCACATGTGCAAGAAAGCTCTCCAAATCCTTATCGCTCAATTCCCCCGCAATAAATGCCGGAATGAGCTTTTCACATTCTTTGCAATTCATACCCTGTCAGTCTTTCCTTCTTTCCGCAAACAGAACAGTACGTCTTCTTTGGACCTTTCGCTGCTTGCGCTGATAACCCCTATACATTTTACCATACTCTAAAAAAAGATGCATCAGAAACTTTCCTTTCCTGCTTCTTTATGCTATATTTGTCTTATGAAAAAACAAAATTTATTTTTTACTTTTCTTAAAATAGGTACTTTCACTTTTGGCGGCGGTTACGCCATGGCTGCTCTTTTGGAGCATGAATTTGTAGAAAAAAAGAAGTGGATTAGCAAAGAAGAATTTATGGACATGGTTGCCATTGCCGAATCGACTCCCGGACCGGTTGCCATCAACAGTGCTACCTTTATCGGCTATAAAACAGAGGGTGTCCTCGGCGCACTGCTTGCGACGGTTGCCGTAAGTATTCCCTCTTTTGTTATTATTTATCTGATATCACTGGTGTTTGACCGTTTCTTAAGCCTAAGCTATGTTGCTTACGCTTTCAAGGGCATCCAGGTGGGCGTGGTTTATCTGATTTTTTCCGCCGGCATAAAAATGGCAAAGGGTCTGAAAAAGGACATTTTCTCCCGCCTGATTTTGGCTGCGGTCTTTCTTCTTATGACCTTTTTTACCCTGACTTCCGTTTCGTTTTCGTCCGTATTTTATATTCTGATTTGCGGATTTCTTGCCGTTCTGCTGTATCTTATACACACGGCTTACGGTGTTTCGCAAGCACCTGGGAAAAATAAAGATGGGAAAGGAGGAAATGACCTATGATTTACCTGCAGTTGTTTTTCTCTTTTCTGATGATTGGCACGGTTTCTTTCGGCGGAGGCTACGGTATGATTTCCTTAATCCGGGAAACCGTTCTTTCTTACGGCTGGCTTTCCGAAGAAGAATTCTTAAATTTCATTGCGGTTTCGGAGTCCACTCCCGGCCCTCTTGCCGTCAATATGGCGACCTTTATCGGTTCCTCCCAGGGCGGTTTTTGGGGAAGTTTCTTTGCTACCCTGGGTGTGGTAATGCCTTCTTTTTTCATTATCCTGCTGATTGCGGCGCTCCTTAAAAACTTCATGAAATATGCCGGCGTGCAGGCGTTTCTTTCCGGAATCCGCCCCTGCGTGGTGGCTATGATACTCTCCACCGCCGTTACCATGGGACTCGGAACCCTGTTTTCCGTCCGGTCCGTCGATGATATCGGCAACCTTCTTAACCTTGGACTTTCTTCCGAGGCGGCTGGTTCCCTGTCTTCCGGCGTCGTATCTCCGGATTATAAGGGGATTTTCATCTTTGTATTTCTGATTGTTCTGCATGTTTTATGGAAGCACTTCCGTAAGAAAACCATTTCTCCCATCCTGATGCTTTTACTGTCGGCGGGACTGGGTATGGTGGTTTATGGGATGCTGTAAGGCAACTCATGATATGGCAACAAAAAAAGCCCAGTAAATACTGGACTTTTTATGCCGGTGGCGGGACTTGAACCCGCACTGTGTTGCCACAAACAGATTTTGAGTCTGCCGCGTCTGCCATTCCGCCACACCGGCTCACTGCTTTCACAGCCGAATTTTATATTACCATATTCTTTCGCCATTGACAAGAAGTTTTTCGGAAGGAAACGAGATAAATTTCCGTCACAGTCTGCCCAGCAGCTCCGCTATCTCCAGATTGCGGTTGGGAATGCAGTAAGTTTCCGCCCCTTTCTCCAGCCGGATGCAGAAATCCACTTTGCCGTTATGAACCGTCATTTTCACTTTCGCCAGCTTTTCTTTCAGCAGAGGAATAAGGCAGAAATAAAGCCGGTCATCCTCAAAGGACAAATGCCCGTATTCCGTGCCTTCTTTGCTGCAGACCATAATCCGGTTGCTCTGAAAGGCTTTTGGGTACAAGGTCATCCCCTCCGGCGGATGTTTCCTTTTCTCCACCTTAAGATACGCCGGAAAATGATAAATTTCCCGGTTCTCTTTGTCCTTTTTTCCCTGTCCTGCAATCTTGTGTAAAATACTTACAGGCTCTGTAAACTGTTCCGCCAGAAAATGAAAAAGCCGGCTTTTTATCTGCATACCGGCTTCTTTTTCTTCTAAAAGGTCTTTTACCAACTGATGAATACTGATTAAAAAAAGCGCAAAATCCTCTTCTTTCGGGTTCCACAGATACTTTCCCTGCGCCACCTCATAGTAGGGATGCTCTTCCGTTTCGGTTTCCATGCTGTAATACTGGTATATCTTTCTGTCCCGGAAGGCTCTTTCATTCACTTGCCCCGTCCACTCCGGGCGCTTCTTTTCTTCCCTTTCGTACTTCTTTCCTTCTCTTCCGTACCTTCTATCTTCTCTTCCTGACATTTTTGTCCGAAAAGCATGCGGCTCTTTTTTTAAGAGCTGGTATGCCTCATTTATCTCCTGCGCCCTTCTTATATGCTTCGGGTTATCCGAGCCCAGTGCATCCGGATGGCATTCGCTCATCAGACGGCGGTACTTCTTTTTTAATGACTGCAAATCGTCTTTTTCTGTAACAGAAAGAAGCTTTCTTGCATATGCTACATTCATTTTTTCTCCCTACAACGCCTGAAAAACGGCATACACAACCGGTCCCAGCAATGCAGGCAGCAGGTTGCCGACCTTCACTTTCTTGCCGAAGGTCAGATTGATGCCCACGCAGAAAATCAGGCAGGAGCCTACATAGCTCAAATCGGAAATCAGGCTGTCGGGAACGAAATTGCCAATCAGATGCGCTGCCAGTGTGATGAGTCCCTGATAGACAAAAATGGCTATGGCGGAGCATGCAGTGCCGATGCCGTAGGAAGCCGCAAATACCACTACAATCACAAAGTCCAGCACGGCTTTGACCGCCAGCATGGAATAATCACCGGTGAGTCCGTCCTCAATGGAACCCACGATTGCCATGGCTCCCACGCAGATAACCAGGGAGGTGTTGACAAAGCCTTCTACGAAATGATTGTCTTTTTCCGCATGGAAAAGCTTCTTTAACTTTTCTCCCAGAGCGTCCATCCGCTTTTCAATATCAATCCATTCACCCAAAAGCCCACCGAGCACCAGTGAGCCGATGAGCAGCATACTGCCCTTTGTGGAAAGAATGCTCTCTACGGAAAGCATTCCTCCCTGGGCGATGGATGTGCTGTTTTCAATTTTTAACATTCCGATAAGCGTACCTGCCGCTCCGATAAAAATTATGGCTACGCCGCAGGCGCTCATGAGAATATCCTGAAAGCGCTGCCTAAAGCCCTTTCTTGCCACAATTCCTACCACGCTGCCTGCAATCACCGCCAGCGTATTTAAAATCGTACCTAAGCCAAACATTTCTTTATCCTGTAAGTTCTAAAAATCCGTTTCCGTCCGTGACTTTTCCTTATTCAAAAATCTTCTTGTAAATCGGGAAGCAGTCAAAGGTTGCAAAATAGTCCTTCGGGGTTTCCGCTCTGCGGATAAGCTGTACACTGCCGTCTTCTTTTAAGAGAAGCTCTGCGGACTTCAGCTTGCCGTTGTAGTTGTAACCCATGGCAAAGCCGTGTGCGCCGGTATCGTGAATGGCAAGATAATCTCCTATTTCGATTTCGGGAAGCATTCTGTCGATGGCAAATTTATCATTGTTTTCGCAAAGTGAACCTACCACATCGTACTTGTGGTCACAGGGTGCGTTTTCTTTTCCCAAAACCGTGATGTGATGATAAGCGCCGTACATAGCAGGACGCATCAGGTTTACGGCACAGGCATCCACACCGATGTATTCCTTGTGGGTGTGTTTCTCATGAATAACCTTGGTAACAAGGTGACCGTAAGGCGCCATCATGAAACGGCCGAGTTCGGTGTAAATGGCAACGTCTCCCATACCTGCGGGAACCAGCACTTCTTCGTAAACCTTTCTGACGCCTTCTCCGATTACGCGAATGTCATTGGGTGTATCTTCGGGCTTATAAGGAATGCCGATACCGCCGGAAAGATTGATGAAGGTGATGTGCGCACCGGTTTCTTCTTTTAACTTCACCGCCAGTTCAAATAACTCTCTGGCAAGTGTCGGATAATAGTCGTTGGTTACGGTGTTGCTGGCAAGGAATGCATGAATACCGAAGTTCTCCACGCCCTTTGCCTTTAAGATTTTATAGCCTTCAAACATCTGCTCCGTGGTAAAGCCGTATTTGGCATCGCCGGGGTTATCCATAATGCTGTTGGCAATGGAGAAATATCCGCCGGGATTGTAACGGCAGCTTAAGGTCTTGGGCAGATAGCCGATGGTTTTTTCCAGAAAATCAATGTGGGTAATGTCATCCAGATTGATGGTGGCTCCGATTTTTGCCGCATACGCGAATTCTTCCGCCGGAGTGTCGTTGGAGGAAAACATAATGTCCTCTCCCGGAACGCCCATGGCATGGGAAAGCATCAGTTCTGTCATGGAAGAACAGTCACAACCGCAGCCGTATTCTCTTAAGATGTCAATTAAGAACGGATTGGGTGTTGCTTTTACCGCAAAAAATTCCTTGTAGCCCTTATTCCAGGCAAAAGCTTCCTTTAAGGCTTTGGCATTTTCCCGGATACCCTTTTCATCATAAATATGGAAGGGTGTGGGATATTCCTTTACGACCTCTTCAATCAGTTCTTTTGTTACAAATGGTTTTTTCATAATGTATTGCTCCTCCGTATAAAACTTTATTTATGAATATTTTCAATCTGCCAGTCAATGGGGGTAAGACCGTTCCGCATTAAAAATTCGTTGGTCTTACTGAAAGGCCGGCTTCCGAAAAATCCTCTGTAAGCAGAAAGCGGACTCGGATGAGGTGCTTCTAAAATCAGGTGTTTGGGGTTGTTCAGCATGGACTTTTTCATCTGTGCCGGTTTTCCCCACAAAATAAACACAATGGGTCTGTCCTCTTCGTTTAACACCCTTATGGCAGCATCCGTAAATTCTTCCCAGCCCATGTTCCGATGAGAAAAAGCGGAATGTGCCCGGACAGTCAGCACCGTGTTTAAGAGAAGCACGCCCTGTTCCGCCCACTTGGTAAGGCAGCCGTTATCCGGTATATAGCAGCCGAGGTCATCGTGCAGCTCCTGATAAATATTAACCAGGGAAGGGGGAATTTCCACATCCGCCTTTACGGAAAAACATAAGCCGTGCGCCTGTCCGTCATTGTGATAGGGGTCCTGTCCCAGTATCACCACTTTGACTTTCTTAAGCGGCGTCAGATGAAACGCATTGAAAATATCGTCCGCAGGCGGAAACACCTGTGTGGTTTCGTATTCTTTTTTTACAAACCGAAATAGTTTGGCATAATAAGGTTTCTTAAATTCCGGCTCCAATGCCGTGAGCCAGTCACCTGTAATCATTCCCATAACTTTTGTACTCCTATAACCTGACCGGTGCTTCTTTGTTCCGATAGCCTGTCCGTTACTTCTCTGCTCTTATAACCTGACCGGTACGCCTCTGCTTTGTAAATATTCCTTTACTTCCCGGATTTCCAGTTCCTTAAAGTGGAACAAAGAAGCCGCAAGCGCCGCTTCCGCACCGCCCGCTGTCAGCGCCTCGTAAAAGTCTTCCATTTTACCGGCTCCGCCCGATGCGATAACCGGAATTTTTACTTCTTTTGCAATGGCGGAAGTAAGGGCAATATCATACCCCGCCTTTGTGCCGTCCGCGTCCATGCTGGTAAGCAGAATTTCACCCGCACCCAGTTTTTCCGCCTGCATCGCCCATTCCACTGCGTCGATGCCGCAGTCCACTCTGCCGCCGTTTTTATAAACGGAAAAATGACCGTCCGGCTGTCTTTTGGCATCAATGGCTACTACCACACACTGGCTGCCGAATTTATCCGCCGCATCCGCAATCAGACGCGGGTTCATAACCGCTGCGGAATTCACAGAAATCTTGTCCGCGCCTTCCCTGAGTAACAGCTTAAAATCATCCACGGTACGGATACCGCCGCCGACCGTAAAAGGAATAAACACCTTTTCCGCTACTCTGCGCACCATATCGGCAACCGTGGCGCGGTTGTCGCTGGAAGCGGTAATGTCAAGGAAAACCACCTCGTCCGCTCCGGCTTTATCGTATGCCGCCGCAATTTCCACCGGGTCTCCGGCATCCGTTAAATTTACAAAATTGACGCCCTTTACCACGCGTCCGTCTTTCACATCCAGACAGGGAATAATTCTTTTGGTATGCATCAGTCTTCCCTCCCTTTTAATTCTACAAAGTTCTTCAGAATGGTAAGTCCCGTATGGGAGCTTTTTTCCGGATGGAACTGGCAGGCGAACACATTTCCCTTTTCCACGGATGCGTGAATGGTCACGCCATACTCCGCGGTAGCCGTTACAATATCCTCTTCTGCCTGCAGGTAATAGGAATGCACAAAGTACACATAGGAATTTTCCGGTATGCCGGCAAACAGCCTGCCTTTCTTGGGAAAACTTAACGAATTCCAACCCATGTGCGGTACTTTCAGACCGTCTCCTTCGGGAATACGCACGATTTTTCCTTTCAGAAGTCCCAAGCCTTCCACGCCGGGCGCTTCCTCGCTGCTTTCAAACATAAGCTGCAATCCTAAGCAGATGCCCAGAAAAGGAATTCCTTTTTCCACCACTTCGTGAATAACCGGCACCAGACCGTAGCGGTTCAGCTTTTCCATGGCGTCGCCGAAGGCTCCCACGCCCGGCAGGATAACCTTGTCCGCCGCAAGGATTTCTCCGGCATCCCTCGTTATCAAAGCTTCCTCTCCCAGATATTGAAGTGCTTTTTCCACACTCTTTATATTGCCTGCATCGTAGTCGATAATTGCAATCACTGAAGTTTCCTCCTAAAGTGTATTACCAGCGTCCTCCGGCAGAAATTCCGTATCATCGGTTTCTTCCTCTTCCGGCAGTAAGTCCGGCAAATCCTCCGTATCCGTTGCCGGTTCGTCTTTGATATCCACGGTTCCGCCGTTAATCAGCGTGTCAAGCATTCTGGTGTATTCCACCTTGTTGTCGCAGAACGCAATGCTTCTTACGCCCTCTTCATCCAGTCCGTAATTTTCCCGCAGAATGGTAAGTACTTCCCGGTAAAGCTTTAACATTTCACCGTCTGCGCCGCAGGCAAGTGCTTCTTCCTGGGTTTCCTCGTACTCCTCCACTGCCTGCATAAGGCTGTCCAGAGCATACAGATTTTCTCCGTCTTCCACATATTTGTCATAGTCGTTTATCTTTTTCTGCATACGCAGCACCATATTGGAGAAGGTAAACAACTGCTGTTCTCTTTCCGTGAGCTTCTGTCCGTACAGAATTTCATAACAGGTCAGATAGTCCTGATTTTCAAACGCCGTCACGGCATTTTTCTTGGCATAACCGGGTGCCACATAGGAAATGCTCAAATACAGCGCAGCAAAAACTGCCGCTGAGAAAAGGCATACCAGAATGATGTTTTTCTTTGTATAGCCTTTGGAAACTTTCTCTTCCTGCTCGGATACTTCCGGCTTTTCCTTCTTCTTTTGGGGAGCTTTTTTCGCCTTTCCCTTGTCCTTTCCCTTGTCCTTGCCTTTTCCTTTTTCCGGCTTTCCGTCTTCCTCTTCGTCGCCGTCTTCTTCGTTTCCGGCTTTGGCGTTCTTTTTCGTTCCCTTGCCCTTGGCAGGCTTGTCCTTTTTCTTCTTTTCTTTCTTCTTTTTCTTGTCCTGCTCTGCCGTCTTGTCTTCTTTTTCCAGTTCTTCTAAGACTTCTTCGTTTTCGTCCTTCTGCGGCTCTTCTTCGGGAGTTGCTTCCTCTGTAAAGAGTGCCAGCAGACGTTTGAAAAAGCCAGGCTTTTTCTCTTTCTTCTCCGATTTGTCCTGCAGCAGTTCATCGATATCGGCAAGGTCCATTTCCATAACGCCCTCGCCCGTGGATGTTCCCATTCCCTGTCCGGCAGGTTCTTCCGACATATCATCCGGGTTTTCCACCATTAAAGGTAGTCCCTCTCCGACAGCTTTACCTGCCGCACTGTTTCCGTCTTTTCCTTCTGCCGCAGTCTTTTCATCACTGCCCGACATTCCGGCTGTCGGCATCTTTCCTCCAGGACCTGCCTCCCCGGCTGCCGGCTTCTCTTCGTAGGAAGCCTCCGTGGAAATTTCATTTTCCTCGGTCATTTTCTGCAGTTCCTGCAATTCTTTTTCCATATCTTCCGGCAGAGTCACAGGTGTTTCTTCCGATACGGAAACCGTACTGTCTTTCGACTCATCGGAAAGGGACTCCGGTTCTTCTCCGTTGGCAATTTTTTCGGCAGCATCAAACAACGCCGCAATTTCTTCCGGTGTAAGAGAGCCGCCCGCATTGTCTTCCTTATCCGGTTTCAAATCGGCTTCCGGCGCACGGAAAGGCGTATTTTCTCCCTTATGTGCTTTCGGTGCTGCGGACGCATTATTCATACTTTTTAATAAATTATCCAGATATTCTTCATTCATATTCATAAGAATTCTCCCTTAAGGCTTTCCGCCTGCTAAAAAAACAAGGTAAGTGTATCACATTTTTTCCAACTCTTCCATAGCATAAACCGCATTTTTTTGAATTCCTGCGCCTCTTTCGGCAAGTCCGGCTGGTATTTGGTATAAATATTCATGAATTCGTATAAAATCGGATTTCAGATTTAACTCGGCTATTTTTTCATAGCGGATACGGATGGTGTTTAAGTTGCGCATGCCGGCACCCAGTTCCAGAATACAGAGCTTCTTATTTAAGGTGCCCTGCAGCCATTTTAAGTAGCGGTCCCAGTTTTCCTTGTAATTCGGTTCTTCAAAATGCTCTGCATAAAGAGTATTAAATTCACAAGGCTGCCCGGTTTTTAAGCCGACAGGTACCTTCAAATCCCGAAAGCTTTTCTCTCCCTTAACGCAGCTTTCAATATCCCGATACAAAGCAGTTTTTTTGCTTTCCTCCGGCTCATCCGTAAAATGCCGCCAGTTGCCGCAGAACTCTGCCATGCGGTCCTGCTTTAATTCCTGCTCGGAAAGAATGCCGTCCATGCAGTAGGACAAAATAAAATAATTTTTGCCCTGAAGCAGATGGGTCAGTCCCTCATAAGCCTTTTTAAGCCTCACATCTTCTTTTAAGAATAAGTAATTCACATAGGGAACCACCCACTGGACTCCCGCCTCGGCTATTTTCCCGCAGACTTTTGCATAGTTTTCCTTTTCCTGTAAAAATGCCTCATCCTCAAATTCTTCTCCGATGCCCACCAGAACCATATCGGCTGCCTGTATTTTTTCCTTTATTTCCGTTAAGCTGTTTGCTTCCGCGCTCATACTGTTTTTCCTTCCGTACTCTGTAAATTTTCCTGTACAGTAAGAGAGCCGGGATAACTCCCGGCCCTGTTGCCATTTTTATTTCTTTAATAAAAGGCCATCCAGCACTTCTACCAATTTTACGATTTCCGGTTTGGAAAGCTGGGCATCCACGCCGAGCTGCTCGCCCTTGGCACGCATTTCTTCATTTACAAGGGAAGAGAAAATAACTACCGGGATATCCTTGGTTTCGTCATTTTCCTTAATCAGCTTCGCCAGATGATAACCGTCCATCTGTGGCATCTCAATATCGGTAATGACACACTGTACTTCATCCTTCAGTGTTCCTTTCTGAATGGCACCGGTAATTACATCATACGCTTCCTGTCCGTTTGCAGTATGGATAAGATGCACGTAACCGGCTTTATGTAAGGCATCCACAATCAGCTTGTTTAACAACTGGGAGTCCTCTGCAATCAGAATGGGAACGTCGCAGCGCTCTCTGTGTCCCAGTTCTGCAAGCTGCTCGGAACGAAGTCCGGTTTCCGGGTTAATGTCTGCAATAATCTTTTCAAAATCCAGAATAATAATCAGCTTGTCTTTGATTTTCACAACGCCGAGTGCGGAGCTGTCCGATGCAATGGTGGCATCCGGCTTGATGATTTCCGTCCAGGACAGACGGTGAATGCCCACTACGTTGTCCACATGGAAGGCAATGTCCAGCTTGTTGAAGTTGGTGACGATGAACAGACCTCCCGCTTCGGAAACGCCCATCTGCAGGCAGTTCTTCAAATCAATCGCCGTAATCATCTTGTCACGCGGCATGAAAATACCTTCTATGCTGGGATGTGCATTGGGAATGGGAGTCACAGGCTGGTAATTGATAATCTCCGTTACCTTTGCCACGTTGATGCCGTAGGAATTGCCCGCTACGGTAAACTCCAGAATTTCCAATTCGTTTGTCCCGTTTTCCAATAAGATTTTTGTATCCATCCTTCTACCTCACATAATCTTCTGTTTTATACCCGTTCAAAAAACTATAGGTAAAGTATATCATAAAATGCACACTTTGAACACACTAATTTTCTGCTTTTTGCAAATCCTTTTACATATTTTTTGACTTTTATGTCCGTTAAATTTATAATACAGGTATGAAAAAAATTATCTTTTTTGACATTGACGGAACACTGACAAAAGAAACCGACGGCACCATTCCCGAAAGCTGCATTTCTGCCATTCGCAGGGCAAGAGAATGCGGGCATCTGATGTATATCAACACCGGACGCTGCTTTCAGAATGTGGAGCCGCGTTTTCAGGAAATCGGATTTGACGGCATAGTCTGCGGATGCGGGACAAACCTGTACAGCGGTGGAAAGGAACTGCTTTACGTCTCCCAGACGCACACGCTCACCATGGAAATTCTGCGTGCGGCCAGACAGGCAGAGGTAGACATTGCTTTTGAGTCCAAATATGAGGTATGTTTCGATACCTCCCGTCCCATCCGGCACCCCGATGCGGCGGAGCTTTTCCGTTCCTTTCGGGATGTGCACCACTATCCCATGCGGACGAACCTTACCGAAGAGGATTTTTTCTGCGACAAATTTGTGGTCTGGTATCAGGATGAATCCCAGCTTGCCGCTTTCCGCACCGTTTCGGATGCGTACTTTGACTGTATCGACAGGGGCGGCACCTTCCGGGAATTTGTCCCCAAGTGCTATTCCAAAGCTACCGGCATTGCCCGTATCGTCGCCCACCACGGCATTTCCATGGAAAACACCTATGCCATCGGCGACAGCAACAACGACCTTCCCATGCTGACGGCGGTTCACACAGCCATTGCCATGGGCAACGCCTCTCCTGCTTCTTTGTTTGACAAAGTTTCCTATGTAACGGACAAAGCCAGCGAGGACGGCATTCTGCATGCACTCTCACATTTCGGATTTTTAGATTAAAATTTTGGAGGAATGTTTATGATGAATGGAATTAACGGAAACATCTGGCACAACATCAACGTAAAGAGAGTAACACCCACGGATTTTATCTGCGTTATTGAAATCCCAAAGGGAAGCAAAACGAAATACGAGCTGGACAAGGAAACCGGTTACATTATTCTGGACCGTATCCTTTATACTTCCACCCACTATCCCGCCAACTACGGCTTTATTCCCCGTACCTACGGCGATGACGGTGACCCCCTGGACGTACTGCTGCTCTGCTCGGAGCCGGTGGTTCCCCTGACTCTGGTACGTGCCTATCCCATCGGTGTCATCTCCATGCTGGACGGCGGCAAAAAGGACGAAAAGATTATTGCCGTTCCTTTTAACGACCCCAATTACAACTGCTACCACGACATCTCCGAGCTGCCCTCCCATGTGATTGAAGAAATGGAGCATTTCTTCACCGTTTACAAGGCGCTGGAAAACAAAACCACCGACGTAAACGAAAAGGGCAACCGTGAAGAAGCCATCCGTGTCATCGAAGAATGTCTGGACAATTATATCAACAAGTTTGTACGAAGCTGGTAACATAAAGGCGTGTGGAAATCCACACGCCCTTTTTCTTTCTGCGGAGTAACTTATTTTCTGGCATCCGGAAGCCTAAGCCTAAACAGCCTTCTGGCAAGCAGCTTAAAGCGGAACGGTAAAAACGGATACAGATAGCTTTGTCCGGAAACCGTTTTGTTTAAGGCTACTGCCAGACAGGTTATCACAACACCTGCCGCATATCCCCACACATCCAGCCATGCCGTTAAAATCAGCGTCAGTATTCTCATAAATTTCAGCGCATATCCCAATTCATAATTTGCCTGCGTATAGTTGGCGATGGCAACGAATGCCATATACAGCATAACTTCAGAATTGAACCAGCCGCTGTTGACGGAAAATTCTCCCAGTACCAGCGCCGCCATAACGGAAAGCGGCGTACTTAACATGCTGGGCGTATTGACTGCCGCCAGTCTTAAGCCGTCAATGGCAAGCTCTAAAATGAGGAACTGCCAGATAAGCGGAATGTTTTCCATGTCCTTCAGCATAATGAATGCAAAATTTTCCGGTATCCATTCCGTGTGATTCATAAGAAGTAGAAACGTCGGCGTCATAATATACGTCAGAATAAAGATAAGAAATCTCGTCAGCCGCAGGTATGTGCCCGTAATGGGCGGAAAATAATAATCGTCCGCCTCTTCCACCACATCAAAAATGGAAGTTGGCAAAATCATCGCCGATGGGGAATTGTCCACAAAGATAATGATGTTTCCTTCGAGCACCTGCGCTGCTGCGGTATCGGGACGCTCCGTATATTTGAATTTCGGGAACGGATTGTACCACTTCTTTTCATACAGGCACTCCGCCAGGCTCTCCTGGTTCATGGTCAGCGCATCCACCTTGATGTTCTGTATTCGGGTGACAATTTTATCCAGCAGTGCTTTATCCACCCGGCTCTCCATGTAGCAGACCGCAATGTCCGTATGGGAGCTTTTTCCGGCGGCATACATTTCCATGCGCAAATCCGTGCTGCGAATTCGTCTTCTTAAAAGCGCTGTATTGAACACAATGGTTTCCACAAACCCGTCCTTGGAGCCGCGAAGCACCTTGTCCTTATCCGGCTCCGCCACATTCCGGGAGGGGTATTCCCTGCTGTCTATGAGAATTGCTTTATCATAGCCGTCTATCAGCAGCACAAATACGCCGGACAACAGATTATTCAAAATGTTGTCCCACTTTCCGCTTAAATCCACCTCCACATAGGGCATGCAGAGCTTACACATTTTATGGGCGTCCTCCGGCATGGCATCCGCTTTGATGCCAAGGAAGTACTGCAGGATTTTCTCCATCAGCTCATCCTTGCAAAATCCATCTATAAAATACATGCAGGCTTCCCTGCCGCCAATCTCAATGGTGCGGTAAATCAAGTCAAAGCTTTTGTCCACCTTGAGCCGGTCGTTTAAGTAGTTCATATCCTGCCGTAAGGTTCCCGTCATTTCCTCTTTCTTTTCCATAAAAAAATCTCCTTCCCAAATCACTATCAGTGTTCCGAAAAGGAGAAATTTTATACTTTTGATTTTATTTTGTGGTGCTGCCGAAGCCGCCGTTGCGGATACCATCCGCTTCATCGTCCACCGTAATGCCGAAGGGTAAGAAAATTCCCTGTAAGAAACCGGTTCCTGCTTCCACCTGAAGGGTCTTTCCTTCGTTGGAGTCATTGGTAATCTTGGCGAATATATGACCTTCGTTGTCGGAGTCGAAATAATCGCTGTCAATGATGCCTACGGTATTGTTAAGCTGCAGGCGGAATTTAAATCCCAGTCCGCTTCTGGGGAAAAGCTGGAGTACCCAGCCCTCTTCCATTTTTGCACGGATGCCGGTGGGAATTTTAATGGTTTCACCCGGTGCCAGTGCGAAGGAAAACGGTGCGTAAAAATCATAGCCCGCGCTTCCTTTGGTTGCCCGCATGGGAAGTTTTAATTCTTCATATATTTTTTCCGCTGCCGATTCGTCGTATGCGGGAAAATCTCCCATAAGCGCCTGTATGTAATTTTCTTTGGAAACCTTAAAAAACTGTGCAATTTTCTGCATTCTGCCATCCATGCCTTTCAGTGACCTATAGCCTTTCCGGTATCTTACCGTCTTGTGCCGTCACAATTTAATTGTCGTCTATTCGTAATCTCCGCAGTGCAGGACCGGAAGTAAGGGGTCCGGCTGCTGCAGGGTTTTCTGGACATCTATGACTCTCTGGTTTTTACTGCCCTTCCAGAGAAGCTTGGTATCCAGCTCTCCGATATGAAATTCGCCGTCCACTACTACGTCCACGTACTGCATCATGGGATAATACAGGATATTTTCCCAGGAGTCGCCCGTGTACAGCCAGATTGTCTTGTTCGGGTACTTCTCCTTGATTTCCGCCATGAAATTTCTCACATCCAGACGGTTTGCCGGATGTAAAGGGTCCCCGCCGGAAAAAGTGATGCCGGAAATATAGGGTTTATCCAACTGGTCAAAAATTTCCTTTTTGGCTTCCTCATCAAACAAAAGTCCCCCGTTCGGGTCCCAGGTAATGGGATTCTGACACTGTTCGCAGCAATGACTGCAGCCTGCTACCCACAGAACGACGCGCAGACCATCTCCATTTAACATATCGTCCTTGGTAATATTATGATATCTCATAAGACCGTTACATGCTCTTCCTTTCTGCGATTTCTGCCATTTTTGCCTCGTTTAAGCGGGTGTCCCCGTGTACTCTGGAATAAGACAGGTAACCATTCATTCTGTCAATCTTGGTTAAGTTTCTGCTTCCGCACTTGGGACATACATCCATTTCGAGTTCCTGATGACCGCAGTCATCGCAGTAAGCAAGGGAAAGATTAACACCTTCGTAGAAGCCCATGTCCATGGCTCTTCTGATTAAGGTCTTCACTGCCTCAATATTGTAATCAATGGGGTATTTCACGTACTGGATTTTGCCGCCGTTGCTCAAATTCCAGAATCTTTCCTCAATGTCCTGCTTCTGGATGGGAGTAATGTCCTCCGTTACATGGCAGTGGAAAGAGTTGCTGACATATTCTCTGTCGGAAACGCCCTCGATAATACCGTATTTGTTACGGAACTGCTTAATCTGCAGACCGCAGAGGTTTTCTGCGGGTGTGCCGTAAATGGCATACAGATTGCCGTCCTCTTCCTTGAATTCACTGACCCTGGCATTGATATGCTCCATAACCTCAAGAGCAAACTGTCCGTCTTCCACTAAGGACTTGCCGTTGTAAAGCTCCTGCAGCTCGTTTAAGGCGGTGATGCCGAAGCTTGCGGTTGCGGATTTTAACAGCGGTTTAATCTTGTCGGAAAGCTTTAAGTGTCCGCCCAGGAAACCTCCCTCGCAGTAAGCAAGCGGGTTGGTGGAAGCTCTCATTTCGCCAAGGTATGCATAGGTCCTTATATGAAGCTGGCGGATTAACTGTAAATAGTAATCCAGCACTTCGTAAAAATCCTTGCTCTCCTGTCTGGACTTTGCCAGAATCATGGGCAGATGCAGGGAAACCGCACCGATGTTGAAACGGCCCACAAATACGGGCACATCCTTATCGTCCGCCGGATGCATGCCGCCTCTTTCATACCAGGGAGAAAGGAACGCACGGCAGCCCATGGGAGAAATGATTTTTCCGTACTGCTTGTAAATGCTTGCCACATAGCCTTTGCCGGTCAGGGACAGCCAGTCGGGATACATGGTCTTTGCGGAGCATGCCACACCGGCTTCAAATACATCCTCCAGCGGCTTGCCGGGACCATGCAGGTTTTCATCGTATAAAAAGACAATCTTAGGGAACAGAACCGGCTTCTTGCATTCCTTTTTGCCCTGTCCTCTTCTTCTGACATTCAGCATGGAAATGGTAGCCAGCTTGGCAAATCTGCCGGTGCCGGTACCTGCCGTAACGGTAATGAACGGATAGTCGCCGCGGCTGCTGGCAACGGTGTTGAACTTGTACTCCCAGCCCTGGAAGCCCTGTTCAAATTCTCTTACCACGTCCGCATAGGCTTCTGCCTCCGCCGTATCGTCATCAATTCCCAGTCTCTTGTATTTTTCAATGTATTTTTTGTAGGATTTTTCTGCGTAAGGCTCCAAGATATTGTCCACGCTGGGTACGGTAAATCCGCCGTACTGCTGGCTTGCCGCACTGAGCACAATATCGCCGATGACGTCAAACGCCACGTCCAGGGTCTTCGGCTCATTGTACCAGATATTGCCCATTTCAAAGCCGCCGGACAACACATTTTCCACGTCAAACAGACAGCAGTTCATGGTATCTCTTCTGGCGGACATGTCATGCACATAAATATAACCGTCGCGGCATGCCTGGATTTCCTCCGTTGTCATAAAGAACTTCTGGTAAAGCTCTTTGTTTAACTGGTTGAAAATCAGGGAACGCTTGGTGGAAACCAGCGCAGAGTCCGTATTGGCGTTTTCCTTGTCCCCGATATACATGATGGACTGGCTCTTTTTGTATACATCGTCCAGCATACGCACGAAATCCTGCTTGTAGTTGCGGTAATCCCGGTAGCTCTTTGCTACAATGGGCTTTACCTGCTCCAGAGCACTTTCCACGATGTTGTGCATGATGGGAATGGGAATTTCATCCTGCTCAAGCTCGTCCACCTTTTCTACCACATACTGGCAGATATGACGTTTTTCTTCTTCTGTAAATTTGGTCAGTGCACGGTAAGCGCTCTTGCCAACGGCATTCACTACCTTCTGCACGTTAAATGTCTCTTTGCTGCCGTCCTTTTTAACGACCTTCACATCTCTTTTTGTCTTAAACTGGGCACCGTAATCGGTTGTGTCTTCGCCCATCTGCTCCACTTCAATACTCATGGCGCTGTTTCCCCCGCTTTCCTTTGTTTCACAAGATATGGTGTGTTTTTCATTTGTCTGTCACCATATTTAGTGATGTATTCTTAGTATAAGAAAGCCCCGTCAAAAAGTCAATCGGAAATCCTGAAATCCTTATACCAATAATCGTATGCAAAAGTTTGGTATTTTATTTTAAAATTCCGCTCTTGTCAATGGCTTCCACGGCTTCGTTTATGGTTTCTACGGGTAATGTGAGGGCAAATCTTACGTGACCGGCTCCCAGCTTGCCGAAGCTGCTGCCCGGGGTGCAGAGCACGCCTGTTTTTTCTAAGAGTTCCATAACAAAGGCAAAGTCATCCGTATACGCATCGGGGATTTTTGCCCATGCAAACATGGTGCCTTCGCTTCTTTCCACTTTCCAGCCGATGGAAGTAAGACCGTCGCAGAGGGCGTTTCTTCTTTCCTCGTATTTCGCCCGCTGCTCCTTCACACAGTCATCCGGACCGGTCAGGGCTGCTACGGCGCCGTACTGTATCGGCAGGAAAATACCGTAGTCAATCTGGGAACGGAGCTTTTTAAAAGTAGCTACCACGTCCTTATTGCCCACTAAAAAGCTCATTCTGGCTCCGGTGTAGTTGAAGGATTTGGACAGGGAATAAAATTCCACAGCACAGTCCTTGGCTCCGGGGACGGACAGAATGGAAATGCCCTTTCTGCTGTCGTAAATAATATCGGAATAGGCATTGTCGTGAATGATTAAAATATCATTCTTCTTTGCCCATGCAATCAGCTTTTCGTAAAATTCACGGGGTGCACACTTGCATATGGGATTTAAGGGATAGGAAACAATCATGCACTTGATTTTGTTTCCGTATTTTTCGCTCAGAGCATCCAAATCCGGCAGATAATGGTTCTCCGGCAGTAACTCATAGCATTCCACATCCGCACCGGCTAACAGAGGTCCGATGGAGAATACGGGATATCCGGGGTCGGGAACCAGTACCAGGTCGCCTTCGTTAAATAAGGACAGGCCGATGTGGCTGATACCCTCCTGGGAACCGTAAACGCTCATGATTTCATCCGCTTCCAAAGTAACATCGTATCTTTTTGCAAATCTTTCCTGCACAGCCTTAACAAGCTCCGGTATATCCGCCAGGGCGTATTTATAGTTTTCCGGCTTCTTTGCGGCTTCCGCCACTGCTGCCACAATATGGGGCGCCGGCTTAAAATCGGGGGTTCCCACGGACAGGTTGTAAACCTTTTTCCCTGCCTTTTCCACTTCGTTTTTCTTGTCGTTCAAAAGCTGGAAAATACCGCTTTCAAACTGCTTCGTTCTGTCTGCTGCAAGCATGTTTTTTTCCTTCTTTCTCTTTCGCTCTTTCTCTATTCTTCCGTGTTTTCCTGCGCGGCAAGCATATCCTTCAGCCACTGTTTATAGCGCTCCCTCACTTCTGTCGGGGACGCTATCTGCACGCCTTCTCCCAAACCGGTCAGCCAGCCGAAAAACTGTCCGCTGACGGCGGCTTTGATGTGCACACGGATTTTATCGTTTTCCACTACCCGCACATCCGTTTCCCTGCCGAACCGGTCCATGATGACGCCAATCAGTTTTTTCGGCAAAAGCAGGGTAATCTGTTCCTCTTCGCCGCCGAACATTCCGAACGTGCTTTTGGAATACTCCGCCGGGTCCATGTTAAAGAACTCCTGTCCCTCGCGCTTTTTCTCCTCCACCTTCGTGTTCTTCATTTTGTCCACGCGGTAGTGCTTTATGCAGTCCGCTTCCGCATCATATGCCGCCAGATAATAATTTTCATCATCCCAGATAAGCGCCAGCGGGCTCACCACGTAGGTTTTGCCGTTCCGGCGGGGATTTAGCATCTTCGTGGTCGTCCATTCCAGATAGGAAAAGGAAATCTGTCTGTCCGCGTCGATTGCCGTATAAATGGTGTCCACGCTGTAATAGATTTTTTCGTTTTCCGTTTTCACACGTCCCAGCACCTTCACCTGTCTGTGAAGCTGGCGTGCCTGGTAGGTGCTCGCCTGTTTCTCCAATTTATGTATCAGCTCTCTTGACTTTTTTTCCGTCACAAAGCGGGAGGACTGCACGGCATCCACCAAAACCTTTAACTCCGCCAGTTCAAACTCTCTGCTGGCAAGGTAATAACCGCTCTCCGTCTTCCCTTTTTTCTGCATGATGTCAAAGCCGAAATCCTGCAGACACTGAATATCCGCATAAATGCTTTTTCTTTCGGCGCTTATGTCGTTTGCCCGAAGCTTTTCAATCAAATCCTTCGTACTGATTACATGGTCTTCGTCCGTATACTCCTGCAAAATCTTTATAATATACAGAAGTTTCTGTTTCTGGTTTTCGCTCTTTGGCATATTTTTATCCCCCGGCAAGACAAAAAAGAACCCAGTTTTGCCGGATTCTTGTCAGTCCTTTTTCAGAGCCTGCTGCCATGTGTCCATGGTTATTGTACGGCTTCTGCCTCTTTATTCTGATTTTCTTCCTTGGTGTTTTTCCGTTTCCGTAAAGTAATGCCCATGAAAATGCCAAATCCGCCAATGATGCAGAATACAAAGAAAACAAGAAGATAACTTAAAAATGAATTGATAAATGCCATAATTCTCATCCCTTCCACTTTTTCATGTAAGTTCTATTATAGCAACGAACCTCCGTCATCGTCAAGAAGTATCTCCCCATCCGCTGCCGTGGTGGCGAGCCTGTCGCATCTTTCGTTTTCCGGGTGTCCGTTGTGCCCTTTCACCCATTCAAAGGTCACCGAATGGGGCTCCATAGCCTTTAACAGTCGTTCCCAAAGTTCTTTGTTTTTAACCGGCTGCTTGGTGCTTGTCCGCCAGTTGTTTTTCTTCCAGTTGTCCACCCAGTGCGCATTGAACGCATCCGTCACATACTTGGAGTCGGAAATAACGGTTACCTCACAGGGCTTTGTCAGTGCTTCCAGCCCGGTAATCACGCCCATCAGCTCCATGCGGTTGTTGGTGGTCTTTTTGTAGCCGGCACTGTATTCTCTCTCATGCAGGGTGTTTTTGGCATCCACAAACTGCAGTACCGTGCCGTAGCCTCCCGGTCCTTCCGGGTTGCCCCTCGCCGAACCGTCCGAATATAACGTAACTTTCATATGCTTCTTTCTATCCTTTCGTTTCCGTTTTTCATTTCGCTTTATCTGTGCTTATTCTGCTTCCTATTCTGTCGCTTCTTTACTTCCACTGTCCCGTCTGCAGGAATTCATCCGCTCTCCTGCCGGCGCCCTTTATGATGTCCTCGTCATAGCCGAAAGCGGAAAGCAGCTTGATGGCGTTACGGGTAGTTGCCCTGCCGTTCATCAGCCGGTAGTTAAAATGCACATCCCCGTCTTTTACCTCTTCTTCAAAATGATAATTGTCGTAACTGTCTTTTAAAAGCTCCGTCAGTTCCAAATCGTGGGTGGCTGCAAAGCACAGGGTATGGTTTGTCAGAAGCTTCCGTAAAATTTCCGTGCCTGCCGCAATTCGCTCCACGGTGTTGGTGCCGCGCAGCACTTCATCCACAAAACAGAGCACATGCCCTTTTTCCCGGATGGTGTCCATTATTCTCTTTATAGCCCGGATTTCCACAATATAATAGCTCTCGCCCGATAAAATATCGTCGCTTAAGGACATGGCGGACATAATGCGGAAATACCCTGCCCGGTACTGCCTTGCCGGTACCGTGTGAATGGTCTGGGCAAGAATGGCGGAAATTGCCACCGTCCGTAAGAAGGTGGATTTACCGGACGCATTGGAGCCGGTCAGCAAAATGCCGTTCTTCGCTTCTATGGAATTTTTCACCGGGTTGTCAAGCAGCGGGTGATACCCTTCTTCCATGCTAAGAAACGGTTCTTTTTCCTCCTGCAGCACCGGAATGCAGTATCCGTTCTGTAAGGATGCCCGGTATTCCCCGATGGCAACCATGGCATCTAAGTAGCCAATGGTGTAAAATAGCCCGTCCACATTTTCCGTATGCTTTCGTACCTGCTCTAACATGGTATTGAATTTAATCAGGTCAAAATGCAGGCTCATGCGCAGGTAATCCAGTATCATATCCAGAGGATTGCCGGAGCCGGACATTCTGCCGTTGGACATCAGCCAGAAAGAACCTCTCCGAAACTGTCCCAGCGCTTTTCTGTTTTCCCGCAGTCTGCCCTGTTCCTCTTTGATACCCTCTGCCGAAAGCTGCTCTATTTTTTCCGAGGTTTCCATGAGTTTTAAGATAAACGCAAAGCTGCTTAAATACACGTCTACTTCGCCCTTTTCCCTGAAATAACTTATCATGCCGTACATCATCAGACCGAGGATGAGCAGGATACCCAGGGATGGGCTGAAAAAACAGAATGCAATGGCAGGAATGTAACTGATAAGCAGCGTGTAATGCTGCAGGTTGGAGCGCTTTCCCAGAATATCCAGGTTGTCCAGATAATCGTAGAGGGAAAACTTGCCGGTATAGCCTGTTTCCTGCAGCCGGTACTGTAACTGCACCCGTTCTTCTTCGTGTTCTTCAAAATATTGGATAACCGCTTCCTTGTGGGCGAGAGGCTCCTCTGTAAAATCGGGAGTCCGCAGTAAATGATACAACACCTCTTCCCCTGCCTGGCAGTTGGTGAAGTTCATCTGCATGAAAATATCATCCATGGACAAATCCTGAAAGGTGATTTCATCTATCTGTTCTTCTTTTCCGTGATGCTTGAAATACCCCGCTATCGCCTTATAGCGGTCCAGTCCGTATTCTTTTTTGCGGAGTTCTCCGTACTTGTGCCGGAACTGGTACAGTATCCGTGCCTTTTCCGATTTGGTATCGTAAATTCCTTTTGCAGCCAGCAGCGCAATCAGACCTACTGCCACGAAGGCAAAAACTACATATTCCATGTGTGTGTTCGGTTCCTTTTCGTTTTCTTGCCGCATACCGACGTCACTGTGCGGCTTTGTTCATTATAACAGTGTGGGGAGGGAAAAACAAGGTGGCAAATGGCAAGCAGGCTGGTTCCTTCCTACGCAGACCCGCTTGCGCGTATTCCTTCATCAACAGGCATTTTTGCAAACACACCTCTTAGCGCTTCTCCCTCCGGCATATTAAGAAGGCGGGAATTTTTCCTAAAGCAGACTTTTAGTCGCCGTCGGCACTTAGGTGTCGTACTTTGACACCTTATGTGCCGCTACGGTGACTACTAAGCGCAAGCGCGTCTGCGTAGGAAAAATCCCGCCTCTTTCATGCCTTACTTATATAATAATACAAACCATTCCGCCGTTCATGTCGTTGACGATTTTCTGCATGGTGTCCTGCAGCTTCACCTGGCTTTCTTCGCCTATCATGGAGATTTTGCCGGTGATGCCGTCATCCACAAGCTGCTCCACGGTTTTGCCGAAAATGTTGGTTTCCCAGATGCCTTCCTCCCGGCTGTCCGCTTCGTTGATATAGCGTATCAAATCCTGTGCCTGCTCTTCCGTTCCCACAATGGGCGCAATTTCCGTTTCGATGTTGGCGCGTATCATGTGAATGGAAGGACTTTCCGCCTTGATTTTGACGCCAAACTTGTTGCCGTGGCGGATAAGCTCCGGCTTCGCCAGACTGATTTCTTCCCTTTCCGGTGTTACCACGCCGTAGCCCTTCTGCCGCACGGACTGAACCGCCTGCAGTACCTTGGCATATTCCTTCTTCATGGCGGAGAGTTCTTTTAATTTGGTAATAAGCTGGTATTCCCCGCTGATTTCATCCCCTACCAGGTCGCTTAACATTTCATAATAGAAGCTGTTGTCCACGTCCATCTGCAGCTTCACACTGCCGTCCGCTAAATTGATGTTTTCTGTTTTCAGACGTTTGATGTACTGGCTTTCCACCGGCACCCTGCCGTCCACCTGCATGCTGCGGATATCCCGGACGGAGTTGACCGCCTTCATGAGGTTTTTCACCGCACCCACCATTTCCTTCTTCATGGGATTGTCGAGGCTTAACATCTCCACCCACTTCGGCATGAAAAATTCCATGCGGGAAACCGGGAATTCATAAAGTATCTGCTCCATGATGCTATGTATGTCATCCATCTTTAACTGGGCGCAGTTGACCGGACGGACAGCCACTTTATACTTTTCTCCGATTTCTTCCGCCATCGCCTTGGTTTCATCCGCATAGGGCTTTTCGGAATTAAGCAGCACCAGAAACGGCTTGCGCAGTTTCTTCAATGCCAGAATAGTCTTTTCTTCCGCATCCAGATACGCCGCTCTCGGGAGTTCCCCGAAGCTGCCGTCCGTGGTAACCACAAGTCCTATGGTGGAATGGTCGTGGATGACTTTATCCGTACCGATACCTGCTGCCTGTGTAAACGGAATTTCCGTATCCGACCAGGGCGTTTTTACCATACGCTCCGTATTTTCTTCCATGTGGCCGGTGGCGCCTTCCACCATGTAACCCACACAGTCAATGAGCCTTACCTTTGCCTCCACGTCCCCGCCGAGATGCACGGCGGCAGCTTCCTTCGGAATGAATTTCGGCTCCGTGGTCGTAATGGTCTTTCCTCCCGCACTCTGCGGCAGTTCGTCCTTTGCCCTTTCCTTTTCATGCTCATCTTCCATAAAGGGAAGCACACAGACATCCATGAAGCGTTTGATAAACGTGGATTTGCCGGTACGCACCGGGCCGACCACCCCTATGTAGATTTCCCCACGGCATCTTTCCTGTATGTCCTTGTACAAGTCATATTCTTTATTTACCATCAAGTCCATAAAAAATCCCCTTCCATACTTAATAAATTGTATGAAAGGGGAACTTTCATTATGCTTACATCTTCACACGTTTGAAGTTTTTCTTGCCTCTTCTTACCACAAGTCCGTCACCGTCAAACTGCTCCGGTGCATATGTGGTCTTGATGTCGGTTACCTTTTCGTCCGCTACGGTAACACCGCCCTGCTCTACGGCACGTCTTGCTTCGGAACGGGATGCACATAAGCCTGCCTTTACCAGTACGCCCATAATGTCAATGGAGCCGTCCTGGAAATCTGCCTCGGTAAGCTTTGCTTCGGGCATTTCCCCGGCAATGCTTCCGGAGAACAGTGCTCTTGCGCTTTCCTGTGCTTTCTTGGCTTCTTCTTCGCCGTGAACCAGATTGGTCAGCTCGTATGCCAGGATTTCCTTTGCCTGATTTAACTGGCTGCCTTCCCATTTGTCCATCTCGTCAATCTGCTCTAAAGGAAGGAAGGTCAGCATCCGTAAGCATTTCAGGACATCGGCATCCGCTACGTTTCTCCAGTACTGGTAGAACTCGAACGGAGAAGTCTTGTTGGGGTCTAACCATACGGCACCCTTCTGGGTCTTGCCCATCTTCTTGCCTTCGGAGTTAAGAAGCAGGGTAATGGTCATCGCATAAGCATCCTTGCCCAGCTTTCTTCTGATGAGTTCGGTACCGCCCAACATGTTGCTCCACTGGTCGTCACCGCCGAACTGCATGTTGCAGCCGTATCTTTCGTACAGGGATAAGAAGTCGTAGCTCTGCATAATCATGTAGTTGAATTCCAGGAAGCTTAAGCCCTTTTCCATACGCTGCTTGTAGCATTCTGCCGTCAGCATACGGTTTACGGAGAAATGCACGCCGATGTCACGGATAAATTCAATGTAGTTCAAATCTCTCAGCCAGTCCGCATTGTTTACCATAAGTGCCTTGCCCTCGCCGAACTCGATGAAACGGCTCATCTGCTTCTTGAAGCATTCGCAGTTGTGGTCAATCTGCTCCGTGGTCATCATGGTACGAAGGTCGCTTCTGCCGGAAGGGTCACCAATCATACCGGTACCGCCGCCAATCAGGGCGATGGGACGGTTGCCTGCCTGCTGCAGTCTCTTCATTAGGCAGAGTGCCATGAAATGGCCTACATGAAGGCTGTCTGCGGTGGGGTCAAATCCGATGTAAAAGGTTGCCTTACCGTTGTTAATCAGTTCCTTGATTTCTTCTTCGTCTGTGAGCTGTGCCAGTAAGCCTCTGGCTTTTAACTCATCAAAAATTGTCATTTCTTTGTCCTCCTTTTTGTTTCTAAAAAATTTCCATCATAACAAAAAAACCTGCCCTCTCTGTAAAGAAAGGACAGGTATAAGCCCGTGGTACCACCTTCATTCCCGTAAACCTCACGATTTACGGCTTTCTTGGTATGCGTAAGATTATCATCTTATTACAACCATGGCTGCTATCGGTGCCGGCCGGCAGAGTCTACTTTGCAACGCATTTCGGTCTGCTGCTCCGAGATGTACTTCCCATTCATCTATCCTGCGCCTCTCAGCCTCCGGCAACTCTCTGTAGGTCTTAATGATGGTACTCTTCTCTTCATCGCATTTACTGTTTTGTTAGGAATTAGTCACATTATAGCCACAAGATTTCCGTTTGTCAACACAGAGAATGATAAAAATTGCCGTATCGGCTTTTACACAAAGTCGAACAGGCTTATCTGGTTGGACTCCGGCAGCTTGCCGAGCAGGTGCAGGCTGTCCATCAGTTCGATGATGGTGCCGCTCACCTTGGTTCTCTGCTTGAAATCGTCCTTACTTAAGAACGGACCGTCCTTGGCTGCTTCCACAATGGCATCCGCCGCTTTTTCACCCAGACCGTCAATGCTGTTTAAGGAAGGCATCAGCTTGCCGTCCACAATCTGGAACAGTCTTGACTGGGCGCTGAAAATATCAATGGGCGTAAATTCAAAGCCTCTGGCATACATTTCCTGTACGATTTTCATATCGCCGTAGGCATCCTTTTCCTTGTTGGAAAGGCTGTCCATACGGGATTTGTAATCTTTCATAATCGCCTCTAAGTGCTGCTGCCCCTGGCACATCAGCTCATAGGAAAACGCCTTGGCACGGATACTGAAGTAAGCCGCATAATATGCCAGCGGATAGTTAATTTTGCAGTAGGCAATTCGCCATGCCATCATAACATACGCCGCCGCATGCGCCTTCGGGAACATGTACTTAATCTTTTTACAGGACCAGATGTACCAGTCGGGAACGTTTTTCTCCTTCATGGCTGCTTCCCACTCCGGCTTTAAGCCTTTTCCCTTACGCACACTCTCCATAATGGTAAAGGAAAGGGAGCTTTCCACGCCCTGGTTAATCAGGTAAATCATAATATCGTCTCGACAGCAGATAGCCGTGGAAATGGTGGCTTTTCCCTCTAAAATAAGGGTCTGCGCATTGCCCAGCCATACGTCCGTTCCGTGGCCCAGACCGGAAATACGGATTAAGTCGGAAAACTGCTTGGGCTTTGTGTCAAGGAGCATCTGGATAACGAAATCCGTACCGAATTCCGGGATGCCTAAGGAGCCCACCGGCGTGCCGCTTATCTGTGACGGCGTGATGCCAAGCGCTTCCGTATTCTGGAACAGGGACATAACCGCCTTATCGTCCAGCGGAATTTTCGTGGGGTCGATGCCCGTTAAATCCTGCAGCATACGAATCATGGTAGGATCATCGTGTCCGAGTATATCCAGCTTTAACAGGTTGTGGTCAATGGAATGGTAATCGAAATGGGTCGTTACCGTATCCGTTGTCATATCGTTTGCCGGATGCTGCACCGGGGTAAAGGAGTTGATGTCCTGTCCCATGGGAAGTACAATGATACCGCCGGGATGCTGTCCGGTACTTCTCCGGACACCGGTACATCCCTGGGTAATCCGGTTGATTTCACAGGTTCTCTTGTGGATGCCTCTCTCCTCATAATAATTCTTTACATAACCGAATGCGGTTTTATCCGCAAGGGTCGCAATGGTACCGGCACGGAAGGTCTGTCCGGCACCGAAAATAACTTCCGTATATTTGTGCGCCTTACTCTGGTATTCACCGGAGAAGTTTAAATCGATATCCGGCTCCTTATCGCCCTTAAATCCCAGGAAGGTTTCAAACGGAATGTCAAAGCCGTCCTTGATTAACGGCTCTCCGCAGACCGGGCATACCTTATCCGGCATATCGCATCCGGCATTGCCGGCAAACGCCTTTACTTCCGGGGAATCGAAATCGTAATACCGGCACTTGGGGCAGCGGTAATGGGCACTTAAGGAGTTAACCTCCGTAATACCTGCCATGAACGCCACAAGGGAAGAACCTACGGAACCACGGGAACCTACCAGGTAGCCGTCTTCCACGGACTTCCATACCAACTTCTGGGCAATGATATACATAACCGCAAATCCGTTGGTAATAATGGAATGCAGTTCCTTTTCCAGACGGTCTTCTACGATTTTAGGCAGAGTATCTCCGTAAATTTCGTGAGCCCTGTTGTAGCAGATGGCGGTCAGCGTCTTGTCTGAGTCGGGAATGACGGGAGGACATTTATCCGGGCGCACCGGCGCAATGGTCTCTATCATATCCGCAATCATATTCGTGTTGGTAATGACAATTTCCTCCGCCTTTTCGCTGCCGAGATACTGGAACTCCTCTAACATTTCCTCCGTGGTGCGCAGGTACAGCGGCGCCTGGTTGTCCGCATCGTCAAAGCCCTTGCCCGCCATGATAATACGGCGGTACACTTCGTCCTCCGGGTCTAAAAAATGCACATCGCAGGTTGCCACGACCGGCTTGTTGAACTGCTCGCCCAGCCTTACAATCCTTCTGTTGATATCCTGAATATCCTCGATGGAATTGATATCCGGATGCTTGGGGGAGTCAATCATAAAGGCATTGTTGCCGCAGGGCTGGATTTCCAGATAGTCGTAAAAATCCACGATGCCCGCTATTTCCTCATCGCCCCTGTCCTCCAAAAGCGCCCGGTACAGCTCTCCCGCTTCGCAGGCGCTGCCGAGAATAAGTCCGTCGCGGTACTTGTTGATGGCGCTCTTCGGTATCTTGGGCTGACGGCTGAAATATTTTAAGTGGGACATGGATATCAGCCGGTACATATTGATACGTCCCAAATCGTTTTTTGCTAAAATAATGCAGTGGTAAGAATGCAGTCTGGCAATGTTTTCATCGGACGGCTTGGCAAAGGTATTCATTTCCGCCAGCGTCTTTACGCCCTGCTCTTCCATCATCTTCATGAAATGCAGGAAAATGTGCGCCGTTGCTTCCGCATCGTCCACCGCCCTGTGGTGGTTTTCCAGAGAAACATTGAATACCTTACACAGAGCATCCAGAGTGTGTTTGTTCTGCTCCGGCAAAAGAACTCTGGACATAATCATGGTATCCAGATAGGTAAAATCCGCCGGCAGGGAAAGCCTCCTGGCATTTTCCCGGATAAATCCCGTATCGAAGGAAGCGTTGTGCGCTACCAGAACGGCATCCTCGCAGAAGCTTAAAAACTGCGGCAGCACCGTTTCAATTTCCGGCGCATCCGCCACCATGCTGTCATTGATGCTGGTCAGTTTTTCGATAACAAAAGGAATGGGCACCTTCGGGTTAATGAACGTGGAAAACCGGTCTATAATTTTGCCGTCCTTTACCTTTACGGCACCGATTTCAATGATTTTATTATGTACGGGAGAAAAGCCCGTGGTTTCGATATCGAATACCACAAAGGTCGTGCCGGCAATCTCCTGTCCCTTGTCGTTGTTGGTAATTTCCTTTAAGTCGTCCACGATGTAGGCTTCCACGCCGTAAATTACCTTGAAGAAATCCTGCTTGTCCGGCGCCGGTTCGCCTTTTTCCTTGCGGGCATTTTTTTCCGCCTTATACAAATCGTCCCACACATGGTTGGCATCCGTGAAGCCCTGCACCACGCCGTGGTCGGTAATGGCAATGGCAGGATGTCCCCATTTGTAAGCACGTTTTACGATGTCCTTGGCTTCGGAAACACCGTCCATATCGCTCATCTTGGTATGGCAGTGCAGCTCCACTCTCTTTTTCACACTGTGATCGGAGCGTGTCGTGGTAAAATCGGGTATCTTTTTGATACCGGCAATGGAGCCGATGGATAATTCATGGTCGAACTTGTCCATCATGGCAATGCCGTCCACCTTGATAAATTTACCCACCGCAAGGTCACCCGCCAGTTCCTTTGCAAACTCATTGGGGCAGAACACCTTGGCGGAAATGGTATCCGTAAAGTCCGTCACCGCAAAAATCAGAATGGATTTTTCGTTGTTCTTAAGCTCCCGGACTTCCAGCGCCGTCACTTTTCCGCGGATGGTTACTTCTCCGATTTCTCCGATAATATCCACTATTTTCGTAACTTCTTTGTCAAAGTCCCTGCCGTACACCACATCCGGATTGTCGGAACGCTTGATGCCTTTTTTGCCGTCGCCGCCGTAAAAACGGTCGCCCTTGCCTTTGAAGCCGCTCTTCTGGGGAAAACCTTTTCCGCCGGCATTCCGGTTTCCGGCTCCCGCCGAAACACTGCCTCTGCCGTCGCCTGCTTTGGCAGCAGCACTTCCTGCTTTTCCGGCTGCCTGACCTGCCTGCGCTCCTCCCGCTTTTGCGCTATTTTGACCGTTTGAGTCATTTGCATTCTGCCCATCCGCTGTGGCAGTCTGCACAGCACCCGATTGACCGTTTCCGTCATCGTCCCTGCCGTTTAAGGCACGCAGTCTCGCCGCAATTTCCGCTACTTCCATGGAAAGCTTCTTTTCCTCTTCTTCGGCAAACTTGCTTTCCACCGGCTCCCTGTAATCAAATTTAATCACCACATCCACGCCGCAGCGTTCCTGAAACACCTTGTTCAGAATGCGGAGCATTTCCTCTTCCTTGCTTTTGGTGAGCACGCTTTCCTCTACGGTGAGCAAAATCTTCGCACGGTCAGGATAGGTAATCTCCGCTCCCCGCAGCGCAATATACATAATATGGTCGTACTGCTGGAATTCCAAAAGAATGCTCTCCCAGTAGGCATCCATCAGATTTTGCGGCGTATACTGGCTGGAAAGATGAAATCTTTCGTACATCTTTACCGTCAGGTCGTTGTTCTTAAACAACTGGTTCTTTATTTCGTTTTCTGCTTTATATACAATTTCCTTGGAAATCAGATGTTCGCTGGAAATATAAATCCGTAAAAAATCCCTCTTGGATGTGCTGGTGATTTTCAGCACTTCCACATCCTCGAACTGCCTGCCTACCTGCGTGGGCAGCTTCAGTCCCGCAAAAACTTCCAAAAACGGTTTACTCATTCTTATCGTCCCTGTTCCTTGTGCATGCGGCATCCCGCATTTTTCATTCAAATTATTCGTTCCAATGGTCAAGTTCTTGTTTCAGTGTGGAAATAAACTCTGCCTCGGGGATTTTCTTCACCACTTCGCCTTTTTTAATGAGAAGTCCCTCGCCTATACCGCCGGCAATTCCCAAATCCGCCTCTTTTGCTTCCCCGGGACCGTTTACCACGCAGCCCATAACCGCCACCTTGATGTCCAGAGGATAATCGGCTACCATTTCTTCCACCTTGTTTGCCAGACCGATTAAGTCAATCTTGGTTCTGCCGCAGGTCGGACAGGAAACCACTTCAATGCCGCCCTTCCGCAGTCCCAAGGTCCTTAACAGCAGTTTTGTGGTCTTCACTTCTTCCACCGGGTCGCCGCTTAAGGACACACGGATGGTATCGCCAATTCCTTCATATAAAATAACGCCAAGCCCGATACCGGACTTGATATTGCCGGACCATACCGTACCGGACTCCGTAATGCCCACATGCAGAGGATAGTTTGTTTTTTTCGCCAGAATTTCATGTGCCTTGATGCACATCATTACATCCGAGGATTTAATGCTGATAACCAGATTGTCATAGCCCATGTCCTCGATGAGCTGCACTTTGGAAAGGGCGCTTTCCACAATTCCTTCCGCCGTCACACCGTGGTATTTTTCCACCAGTTCTTTTTCCAGAGAACCGCTGTTTACCCCGATGCGGATGGGAATATTTCTGTCCTTTGCTTCTTTTACCACGCTGAATACCTTTTCCCTGCTGCCGATATTGCCCGGGTTAATGCGGATTTTATCTGCGCCGTTTTCCATGGCGGCGATTGCCATTCTGTAATCAAAATGAATATCTGCCACCAGCGGAATGGTTATCTGTTTTTTAATTTCCGCTACCGCTTTCGCCGCTTCCATGGTCGGTACCGTACAGCGGATAATCTCACAGCCTGCTTTTTCCAGACGTTTAATCTGGGCCACCGTTTTCTCCACATCCTCCGTGGGGGTGTTCGTCATGGACTGTATCAGAACAGGATTGCCCCCTCCGATTACCCTGTCGCCGATTTTTATCACCTTCGTATGGTCTCTGTACATAAGTTACCCCTTTCTTCGCCTTTTAAGGTTACTACCGTCATGTCATGATGCATGGCATGCAGCACCGGTCCGAAAGCATCCTTGGTTTTAAGCCGCAGGCTGGAAGTGTTGATGCAGGGATGACAGCCTAAATATTCTCCCTTTAACACATCCTCATCCACCAGCAGTCTGACTCTGTTTTCCTTGTCATTCATAAGTCCCATAATACTCACGGAACCCGGCGTAATATTTAAAAATTCTTCCATAAATGCTTCATCCGCAAAAGATAAGCGGGCGCTTCCGATTTGCGCTGATAGCTCCTTTGTCTTAAAAGGCTTATCTCCCGGCATCATCAGCAGGTAAAACATGGTTTTCTGCCGATTGCAAAGGAATAAATTTTTGCAGATAACCGCCTCCAGTGCCTTATCTATTTCCTCACAGACCTCCATGGTAAATGCCGCCTCATGGTCAATTCTTTCATATTCCACGCCTAAGCTGTCCAGCAAATCGTACACTCTGATTTCTTTCTCCAGTCTGCCGGTCACATCCGCCGGTCTGCCTTTTTCTCTTGTCATCATACTAACTGCCTTTCTGTTCTTATGTAACTTCAATCTGTCTTTCATTATACCGAAGCGCCGATTAACATTCAAGGAAAAAACCACCCGTTTTATGGTTTTAAAACGGATGGTTTCTGATATATTTCCTGTATCAAATTTTATTTTTTCTACCTTTATCAGCCATACTTTTCTGTTTTTATCACCCAAACAGGGAGAAGGAAAGCACCACAATTCCCAGAATGACAAGAATAATACCGGTAGCACGGTTCAATGTCTTAGGCGTTGCCTTATTGGCAAACAATGCAGCTATTCTTGCCCAAAGCAGGGTAAACACCACGCAAAGTCCAAATATCAGCCAGTCCGGCTGTCCGCCGATGGCAAAATGGGAAATCGCGCCGGTAAGTGCTGTAAATGTCATGATAAATACACTGGTTCCTACCGCCGTTTTCAGTTCATAACCTAAAACACTGGTCAGGATAAGCAGCATCATCATACCGCCGCCTGCACCGACAAAACCGCAGATAAGTCCAATCATAATACCGCAGATAAGGGACTGGACGGCTCTCTTTTTTGCCGATACTCCCTGCATGCTTTCCTTGGTCGTCATAACCGGCTTCACAATAAATTTAATGCCCAATAAAAAGGTCATGAACACGGAAAAATTGCCCATGGTCTTTGAGGGAACCAGACTTGCCAGGTAACTTCCCACAACGGTAAATGCCAGAACGCTTCCCATCATGATAAGTCCGTTTTTAATATCCAGATTTTTATTTTTTCCGTAAGTATACGCCGAAACGGCGCTTGCCAGTACATCCGATGACAGGGCAATTCCCACTGCCATATACGGGTCCACATGCAAAAAAGTCATCAGCATGGGGCTGATGACTGCTGCTGCGCTCATACCCGCAAAGCCTGTTCCCAGACCTGCCCCCATACCCGCGAAAAATGTTACCAAAATGGTTATCAATAATTTCATACTCTATCCGTCCTTTCCTCTTTTATAACCAAATCCATGTTATGACTGATGATGTTAAGAGTTTTTACGAAGTTTTCTTTTCCTGCCTCATCGGTATTTTCAAACAAAGACTCCATAAATTTTTTCTGTACCTTTTTCCCTTTTTCTATGACCGGCCTGGCTTTTTCCGTGCACATGAGCAATGTTTTCCGCCTGTCATCCTTTGCCTCTTCTCTCACCAGAAAGCCGTCTTTCACCAGCCTGTCCACATGCATGGACACCAAATTTGCCTTGATATGTCTGATTTCCACAATGTCGGATGCCGTCCTGTATTCGGGATTGTTTCCCAAAAACATCAAAATGTCAAATGACGTCTGAGGAAGCCCGAACTCCTTGCAGACCGGCTTGCAGGCTACCCCGTAAGCCTGCCCGAACTTGCGGATAAGCTCCAATCCTATGTTCATTCCTGTACCTCTTCCCGTTTTCCTGTATGTTTTCCGCTTCGTTTCCTATGCGTTTTTGTATGTATGGGCTGTATACATTTGTGTTTTGTATGTATGAACCGTACACATATGTGTTTTTCACGTATATGTTTTGTATGTATTGGGTTTACATATCTGTTTTAATATGTATTTGGTACATACATATATGTTTTATATGTATTTTCTACACACGTATGTGTTTTGTTCATATTTGTTACACACATGCCTTTTATTTCATATGTGAATATTTCATTTTTGAACTATTTATTATGATAGGACGCCAAGGGAGAAATGTCAATAAAAAATACAGCAACAATTATTAAAATACTATTACTCTTACAGCAGCATTTCTTCTATTATTTTATCCGTACTTATCGTATTCAGCGGACACTCTGCTGCCTCAAACGTATATATAATATTTTTCCCGGCATAATATCCATTTCTCCCATATAGTTCTATTTTCTTCATGGCATTCTTCGCATATGCGCTGTCCGTCATCATTCCAAAATGTTCCCAGATAATTTCTTTTCTGTCCCATCTTCTGAGGCAGGTAAAGTCCGAATACACCATTCCCATTCCTGTCAGTCTATGTGGGAATTCATAACGGTAAGGAACACCCTTTTTATACAGCTTGTCCGCTATTATCTTTTCTGACTTTGACCTCACCCGCTCTCCCTTCTCCGTATAAATTTCTACCTGCCCGTCCGGAAAAACTTTGCCCTCATAGGTAACAGCCTCCCATTGTTTCACATATTCTTCTATTGGCAGAACCAATGGGCGCAGTAGTTTTTGTCTTGCTTTTCCCTCCCTTGTAAAAATTTCTTCCAACTTTCTATCCTGTAATTGCATCATGGCTCTTTCTACCAGTTTTAATTGCTTATCTATCTCCTTCAACATTTTTCGGTTATAATCTCTCTGTGCAATTTTTCTTGCTATCTCCATATCTGCTTTATGTAAGTACTTACCCTTGGGAAAATCAGTTTTATTCTCTTCCGTTCTCAAATAGTACTGACAACTACCATTACTGTAACCAATATTTAAGCTCCCATTATTTATTATATAATTATTTACAGTATCAGCAGAAATGATTACCTGCTTTATCTTTAATAACTTATCCCTCTTATCCAATAACATCTTAACTAATTGTTCCATATTTTTTCTCCTTCTTGTAAACATTTATTCTCTATACGCAGATATCAATATTCTCCTCCATATCCGTGTAAGATTTTCTACCCCCTTACACGGATTTAACTATTTTCTTTCAAATCCGCGTAACTTATTTCTTACCTTTACGCGGATTTCAACTTTTTCTTTTATATCCACGTAAATTCCTTTTTCCATTTACACGGATTTTTAATTTTTCTCCTATATCCGCGTAAATTCCTTTTTCCATTTACACGGATTTTTAATTTTTCTCCTATATCCGCGT